>ENA-OSIY01000875-OSIY01000875.1-marine-metagenome-genome-assembly--contig:-NODE-875-length-16451-cov-6.498046_pt1 | contig 16451 bp, 22 predicted proteins | sample MGYA00237884_ERZ534233 | MGnify/ENA primary metagenome ERZ534233 (study PRJEB26412, sample SAMN06343840) | marine metagenome | isolation source: estuarine water | place: USA: Columbia River Estuary... | reverse complement strand
AATTGGGTTTTTTTTGATGTTAAACCAAATCCCAGTTAATGAAAAAATTGCAGCAATATAACTTATCAACATTTTACAGCCCTCCATCTGCAAAATCAGCATAATATCTTTAAAAATATTTTTTTATTTCTCCTAAAATATTAAAAAGTCAAGGTATAAATATTATATGAATTATGATTTATGTGATCTTTTAAATAGAAAGATGGAAAATGCTAATGGTCATTTAGCCGAGTTTCCAAAAAAATCTATTTATAAATTTCAAAATTCAATTGATGAATCTTTTGAACATATTTGCCCAGAAGACTATATTCAAACTTTAGAAAACGAAAATTGCAATCATGAATGCTTTGCTTTTTGGCTTTATAGAAATGGCAAAATATCTAATCAAATAGATGATTTTGATAAATCCTCAAGACGAGTGACGAAAGAATTAGCAAACCTTAGTTACTCAAATAATCCCAGTTTAGATATAATGTATTTTTCTGGATTGATAAAGGTTTATATTGCTTATAATAAGTGCATTTTGGTAGAGTGTGCAATTAGGCCTTCATTAGATCAGATAATGATTTTAAAAGATATGGAGCTTACTTATCTCAAAGAAAACGGCAAAGTAGTCTGGAGAATTTGTGAAAGAAAGAAAAAACCAGTAAACTACGAAGGTGTTGGACTGAATGATCTTCACGCATTCAAATGGTCAAAAATAAAATAGGATAATAAAATGAAAACTGAATCAGGAAAATATTTATACTTGACAAATAGAGAAATTTCTCTCGTTACAAGTTTGCTCAAGACTAAAAAGCGGAATGAAGATGAAGAATCTTTGCTGAGCACTGTCATTTATCAATCCAAACTCTCTTCTGAGTCTTATCCTAAATATAGAAAAGCTGCTGAAGAAAAGTTGAAGAAGATTGATGCATATGCTTTTGATAATGAAGAAGTTCTTATTGATCCAGATGCAAATGTTTCTGAAACTCGCGAAGGGGCTTATATTCATTGTTGGCTTTGGGTTGACGCTGAAAAGCCAAAGAGAACACGTAAGAGAACGGTGAAAAATGGCTAAAGTAAGTTGGTATGCAGTACATACTATGACACAAGCTGAACAAAGGGTTTTACATTATATAAATAAAACTCTTGAAAACAGTGATATTAAAAAAATGATTCACGAAGTAATCATCCCAACAGATGTTGATACTACTCGTGTCGGTGGAAAGAAAATTGAAAAGAAAGTTAAAGTTTTTCCTGGATATGTTTTGATTAGAATGGAAATGAACAATGAATCTTTCAATTTTATCAAGCGTGTTCCTGGAGTAACAAGTTTCGTTTCAGCAAATAGTAAACCTGTAGCATTAAAAGATGACGAAATCAGAAACATTCTTGAAGCATTAGATCCAAACAAAGGATTTAAACCAAAGAAAAAGTTTTGCAAAGATATGGCTGTCAGAATTGTTGGTGGACCATTTTCAGATTTTACTGGAAAGATTGAATCAGTTAATGATGACAAAGAAATACTCAAAGTAATGATTTCATTATTTGGTAGAGATACACCAATAGAAATTGAGTTTGGTTTAGTAGAGAAGTTATAAAAAAAGCCTCCGAAAGGAGGCTTTTTTTATTAATATGTTTCGTAAGTTTCAGCTACTGGAAGTAATCTATTGAAAGTTGCAATACCTCCGCTCTGAACAGCTGAAAGATTAAATCTAACCCAATATCTTTCAGGGTTTGGCGGAAGAACAACAATAGGATATCCACCTGCAATAATATTATTTTGTAAAACTGTAAGTGGATCGTTAGGAAGTTTAGCGTTAGATGCAAAATTGGCAACTACAGGAACCCAAGCAGAACTTCCAAGACCAGAACCTTCAACAATACCAGAAAACTTCATAGTGTCACTGTTACCTGTTGAAGTATCATCTAATAAGTTAAATGTTGTCCAATCTGTGCCATCCCAATATTGCCCTTGTAAGTTTGCTGGAGCAGTAAGACCAATACCAACTTGGAATTCCCAGTGATCAACTTTCTTTTTAGATCCAACATAAATATAATCTGTAGTAGCATTGAAATTAAACTGTGAAAGGTTCTCTCCACCAGTACCTTTTGCAATTCCTGTAACATCATAGATGGTTCCAGCAGTGCCACCAGCGCCAGACTGAGCTTTACCAATAAGAACTCTGTAGTCAGAAAGAACTTCTAAACCTTGATTGTCTGCTTTTAAGTAAGATGTACTAGCAGCTTTTTTACCAGTAGCAGTGATCTTCATAGGATAGTTTGTTTTTGATTCAGATAAATTTACCAAAATATTTAAAAATGGGCGATCATACAAATTTTCGTGAAATATTGCTGTGTTGAATAAATAACTAGCCCAAAAACCTTCATTTGATGTTGCATTTTTATCTGTAGGGTCTCTGTAAATTATGTGTCCTTTACCATCAGTTGAACTATTTCTGTAATGTGCTCCACTATTTACAATAACAAGATTTGTTACTGTGAAAGCAGTGCCAGCAGTGTTTGTAATTCTAATTTCATCTATAGTGGATTGTGGATGCCAAGGTAATGTGGCATAAAATAATGATCCAGTTGCAGTAAAACCAACTGATGACCTTAGATGTTGATAATATAAACCATTAATGACACTCATAAATGACGCTCCGTTTTAGCAGACTTCTTAATGAATATTTTTCTCCATACGAAAATTTTTATCCTTTATAGATAGAATAATAAACAAACTAATCTTGCATTCCAGGTTCAAAATCTGTAGAATAGCAATAGGGTTGTCAGTATCGTCTATTATAAAACGGAAGGGCGCACTTCTGACAACCTTTTTTACATTATGAAAATCCAGTATGTTTCCATCTGCCCCACTTCTCTTGCAAACGAATTAGATTGTTATGCTCTTACCCCTGAACTATTAGCTGCAACAGGCGCACGTTATTCTCGCAATAATGAAGGCTTGGATGCTATTGTATCAAAAATAGATTTTTCTAATACAGATAAATCAGTAGATGGTATTTTCAAGATGGTGGATTATGGTCATGCTTCTATAGCAGATATGGCCCCTGTTGCATTATTTATTGATGATATTACTCTCTATGCTGCATATTTTTTATGGACTCTATCTCCTACTGCTGGTGGACAAGAATGTTCCACTAGATATATCAAAATGGATAGCTCAAATGTAGCAAGCACTGATGACCTTGGTATATACGATGAATACGAACAACAATATGATCTTTATGTAGCCAAATCATTTAATTATTATGAAGAAGCACTAAAGTTATGGACTAAGATAGGTGAGTTGCATCCAGAACTTACTAAAATTCCATCTAGTCTTATTAATTCTGAATCTGATAAAGATAAGAAGCAAGTAGCAAGAATGATGCGAAACTTTGCTTTTGATCGTGCCAGAGTTTACCTTCCAGTATCAACTCTTACTGGTGTTATGATGATCCAATCTGCTAGAGCTTGGGCAAATCTTTCTGCTCATCTTCAATCACACAACCTAAAAGAACTTAATCTTATTGGAAAAGAAATTGAAGAGAAATTAAAGATTGGTGCTCCTAGATTAGTAAGACATTGTAAATCAACAGATGCAATAAAGTCATATTACGATAGAGAATTTGAACTTTGGCTTTCAGATTATGATCTATTCAATGGCACTAATCTTTATGCTCCTCCTATGACTGTTACTAAAAAAGATTTAGATTTCAGAACCAATCGTTATTCTCCATTCTCTAGCAACCTTTCAAGAATTCCGGTTAAAGTTTCTTGGAGTGATATGAGTTTTGGTGAAATTAGAGACTTAAATAGACATCGTACTGGTAACAAATATTGTCCATTTGTTCCTAAAGGATTCTATGGAGCAGTTGACCAGCTTCCTAATTCAGATCTTCCAGAATGCAATAATCTTATTAATATGCATAAACGATTTGAATCCACCACTTGGGATGCTCAAAATATTATGAAATCAAATTCAGAATATGTTTATTACACAAGCTTAGGACATCAATATTTATTTGAACACACTACTACTGCTGATAAGTTCCTATATGAAATGGAATTAAGAACTGGTGTTGGTGCTCATTATAAATATGCAGAACATTGCCATAAAGCTCTTGAGCTTTGGTTTCACAAATACCCTCAAACAAAGGGAATTATTTTTGAGGGTAGTGCAGAACCCGAATAGTTACAAGTAAAAATACACCACAAAATTTTCATCACAAGAGATTTTTGTGGTGTATTTTTCATATTCTTTCTCATTTGTAGAAAAGACAATACATTTCTCCCTAGCTTCTTCATCAAGCAATATTTGTATCTCTTCGCCATTATGTTTCTCATTATGTGACAAAACTATATTTATAATTTCTTTAGATAGATTTTCTTTCGCATTATTTGTAAATGAAAGCTTAGTAGTTGGTAAAAACTCTAAAAATGCAATCTTGAAGGCTTCAAAGTCCAAACTCTCACCATTGATTGCTCTATCAATAATAACACCATAATCAAGTTGGCTATATTTTTTTACTGCCTTACTAAACCCAGACATAGCACACTTAGATCTTTTGATTCCTACACAATAATCATTATCTTGCAAGATATTATTTTTTAAATCAGAAAATTTATCTAAAATTTCATCAAGGTTGATTAGTGCATTGTTTAAATATATAAGACAGTTTTCATATTCAGGCATTGAATACAGCAAAATCAATCTTGATAGTAACTCAGGGTCTTTATCATCCAACGACTGCAACATCAAGAAAGAATCGGTTTCCCTAAAAAATGAAGCATTCTTGTTGACTTCAAAACCTACAATGATATAATACTTGTGAAATAAAGAACGATCTGTCTCCCTGGCAATTCGGTCTAATTCATTTTGTGATTCACATACGAAAGCTAATAGGTTTTCCATGATAGATTTTGTACATAAGTTATTTTTTGGAACTTCTGTTGACAAGAAAACCAAGCCAGGGTATATAGTCAATAACACTGTAAAGAAAAAGGTTGCCGTTATGAGCATGACTCAAACTGAAGATACAAATCAGGATTCAAAGGTAAATACATTGGATCATCGCCCTGTAAATTTTGACCAAGTGATTGGTCAAGAAGAGGTTAAAGAGTACCTCAAAATCAAAATCTCAGCATTCAAGAAAACCCGCAATAGTGTTGTGCATATGCTATTCTTGGGCTTTTCTGGTTCTGGTAAGACAACGATGGCTAATGTTGTTGCTAATGAGATGCAAGTTAACTTCCATCAAATTATGGGAACACGCATCAAGGCTTTCGCTGATTTATATAACATCATCAAAAATGTCCAAGAAGGCGATGTTGTTTTCATAGATGAGATTCATGCCATAGCGCCTAAAGTTCAAGAACAACTTTATGGTGTTATGGAAGACTTTGAGTTTACGCTTGAAGATAAGAACCTTAGCAGAACTCGTGTAGTAAAGATGCCAAAATTTACTCTTATTGGCGCTACTACTCATAGTGGCAACCTTACTGGACCTTTACTTTCAAGATTTCAATACAAAGCCCAATTACTGCCATACAGTGTGCAAGAACTGACTGAGATGGTAAAGACTGCTGGGAAGCGCATTTATAAGTTGTCTATACCAAATGATGTAGCAGTTTGTATCGCAAAGTTGTCTAAAAATACTGCTCGCGTCTGTTATAACATCTTGCGAAACTATATGGATTTAGTAGAGTCTGAATGTTCTGGGCGTGTAAATTCTGAGATGCTGACCATTGAGTTGCTGTATAAAACTCTTAAGCATGAACATATTGATCCTATGATTGGATTAGATTATGCTAGTCGTAAGTATCTTGTGGCGTTACTTAGGGAAGGCAAACCTTGTGGGAGCCGTTCTTTAGGTGCAATGATTAATGAGCAGGAAAGCACTATCTTGGGAATGATTGAACCGTTTTTGCTTTCAGATATCACTTTGGAATTCAAAGATAATGGCTCATTAACTTCTCACACAGCCCCATTCATTAGGATTACTCCTAAAGGTCGTGTGGCAACTGCAAATGCTTACAAATATATTAAACTCTGCACGAGTTTGCAACAGATAGGATGGCTCAGCAACGAGTCTCTTAGTGTGAAACCGGAATAAATAAATATGCATAGACTTATCATCAATAATTCAGATGCGCGTGATGCTCTATTACGCGGTGTAGAAAAAGTAGCGACAGCAGTAGCTTGTACATTGGGACCAAAGGGTAGAAATGTAGTCATTCAATCTCAAGGTGGTCCTATCGTAACTAAAGATGGCGTTACTGTAGCAAAGAATATTGAGCTAGAAGATCCTTACGAAGATTTAGGTGCTCAGCTTTGCAAACAAGTATCAGCTAAGACCAATGATGTAGCTGGAGATGGAACAACCACCGCTACTGTTTTAGCATATGCTCTTGTGAAGCGTGGTCTTAAATACATTTCTGCTGGTGGTAATCCAATCAGTGTCAAGAAGGGTATGGACATTGCTATTTCACAATCTTTAGATATCCTTCAAACTTTTGCTCAGCCCATTGAAAACAAAGAGCAGATTCAGTTCATCGCTACTATTTCTGGAAATGAAGATGAAGTAGGTAAGATTGTTTCTGATGCTATGGAAGCTGTTGGAAAAGATGGTGTTATAACCATTGAAGAATCAAGAGGCCGTGAAACTACTCTTTCATTTGTTGAAGGTATGAGATTTGACAAGGGTTACTCCTCTCCATTCTTTGTCAATAACCCAGAAAAAATGGAATGTAAGCATTCTGAACCTGTAATTTTGCTATTTGATGGCAGAATCACAGACTCTTCGCAGATTCTCCCTATCCTTCAAAAGGTAAATGATCAAGCTAAGAAGCCTTTTGTTATCATTGCTGACAGTATTGATGGAGAGGCATTGCAAACATTAGTTATCAATGCTCATCGTGGAGCTAAACCTTGGGTAGCAGTTAAGGCTCCTGGTTTTGCTGGTCAAAAGAAAGATTATCTCTATGACATCGCAGCACTTACCGGAGCTACTGTAGTTTCACAAGAGATGGGTATTACTCTTGAGAATGCATCGATAGAACATCTTGGTAAAGCAAAATCTATAATTGTAAATAAAGAATTTACAACCATTATTGATGGTGCTGGCTCCGAAAATGCTATTGAAGAACGTATTCTTCAAATAAAAGCAACCTTATCACAAGTTGAAAGCGACTACGAAGCTCGTATTTTAAGCGAGCGAATAGCAAAGCTTTCAGGAGGGGTTGCAGTTATTAAAGTCGGAGCCAGCACAGAAGCTGAGTTGAGTGAAAAGAAGTATCGTTATGAAGATGCTTTAGCTGCAACTCGAGCTGCTGTTGAGGAAGGTATCGTGCCTGGTGGTGGTACTACTCTTTTGCGTATTTCAAATCTGCTAGTAAACTCATTAATAGACAATGATGAGAAGATTGGATTTGACATTGTTAAGGACGCTCTCAAGGAACCTCTTCGTCAGATTTCTTTTAACGCTGGTCTATCTCCTGACGTTGTAGTAGATATGGTATCTAGCAAAGAACATTCTTTAGGATTAGATGCTAGAACTGGTCAATATGTACCTATGATTAGTTCTGGAATCATTGATCCAGCTAAAGTTACTCGTTGTGCATTATTGAATTCTTCATCTATTGCAGGACTTGTTTTGACCACTGAAACTCTTATTGTTGATAAGCCAGTTTCGAGTGAAAAAGTTTTAATTTCTGAAGGAATGTTATAAGTTTTTTATATATATTTTGAGTATAATATGCCTTAAAGGGAGACTAAAATGAAGGCCGATTTTCTCAAAATAAAATTGTCAAAGGGACAAATATTTACAGTCAGCGCAATGCTTATTGCGCTGACTTCTATTTCTTATCAAATCTATTTAATTAGAAGAAAACAAAAGAGTGGCACAACTTTTTCTGAAGTATTATTTGTTCATTCAGAAGACTAAAAGAGGCACAAAATGACAGAATTTTTATATCATTACAAGATGAAAGTAACCAAAGTTGTAGATGGAGATACAGTTTACGGCGATGTTGATTTAGGTTTTAATTTTGGAATGAAGAAGATGGAGTTTAGACTTGCAGAAGTTAACACTCCTGAAACAAAAGGTGAAACAAGAACTGCTGGATTGGTAAGCAAAAAGTTTGTTGAAGACGCAATCTTTAACAAAGAAGTATGTATTCTTACAAAGAAAGACACCAAAGAAAAATATGGACGATATTTGGCTTGGATTTACTATCGAGATTCTGAGGATCTTTGGGTGTGCTTGAATAAAAAGTTAGTTGAATTAAATCTTGCTGTGCCATTTATGGTATAGTGTATGTATGGCATTCTATAGGCGATTATTTATTGATTTTGATTCTTTTTACGCTAGTGTAGAACAGCAAGACAATCCTGAATATCGTGAGAAGCCTGTAATTGTAGTTCCTGTAGTTTCTGATTATACGTGTGCTATTGCTGCGTCTTATCAAGCTAAAAGACTTGGGGTAAAAACTGGAACCCGTGTAAAAACGGCGAAGGAAAAAATCCCAGGTCTTTTTGTTTGTGGGGCTAGACCTAAAAGATATGTAGAAGTTCACAATAAAGTTGTTGAAATATTGTCTCAACATTTTAAGAAGATACAAGTTTTATCTATTGACGAAATGTCTTGTGAAATAAATGAAGAAGACGATTTTGATTGTGAAATGATTGCTGCCTTACTGAAGTTTGATTTATGTGAAGCTTTAGGTGAGTATATAACTTGTTCTATTGGTGTTGCTAGAAATGTTTTCTTATCAAAAGTAGCTGCTGATATGGAAAAGCCTAACGGATTCACGGCTCTGGGCCAAAAAGCCCAAGAGCAGTTGGAGGCGTTAGGCTTGACAGAACTTCCAGGAATAGCAGATAGGATGGAAGCACGTTTAAATAAATCAAGAATAAGAACTGTTAAAGATTTATTTGATACAGAAGAATTGAAACTAAAAAAAGCTTGGGGTAGTGTGATTGGCGCTCGTTGGTATCATATGATTCGTGGAAGTTTGCAATGTGATTATGGTTTATCCAACAATGATATACCTAAATCATTTGGGCATACTCACGTTTTGCCTCCTAATAAAAGAGATGATGCAGGAAGTTATGAAGTTTTTGAAGCCCTACTATATAAGGGTTTAGAAAGATTAAATAAAAATAGGATTGGTGCTAAAAGAATTTCTGTTTATCTTTCTTGGCGCAATACAGAAACTAAAAGAAGAGGCACATATAAGAAAGCTAGTCCTATTGCTATTGCTTCACTTGATTACACTTACTGGTCAATCATTGCTACAGAATTATGGAAAAAAATGCCCAATTTAGATCTAAATTCTATTCCTCTTATTGTTGGGATTAGATTCACAAGAACAGTCAAACAAGAGGATATAAACTTGCAACTTTTTGACTTGGAGTTTTTCCCAAAATTTAGTGAAAAAGAACTTTATGAAGTTCCAGATAGAATTTCTTTTGGAGATCCTGGAAGATTATTTGATGAATAAAATTTTGCAGAAACAATATGATTGTATAATGTAACCGAGGTGTTTTATGAAAATAAACGTTGAATTTGATAATCTGACAGAAGCACAAGCTATTGCGTTGGAAGAATATTTTGCTGTATGGATGTTTTTGAAAGAAAAGAAAATGAGTATGTGGACATCCTTTTTTCCAGATTGTGCCATTGATTTTAGTCCCGTAATCAAGGTTAATGGTGATGATCCTAAGCGTTTTATGAAAGACATTGGGTTACGTGTTGGAAAGGTAAAATTCGTTACTGATGAAGGCGAAATAGAAGATGATATGTATTTACTTGATTACGAAAGAATTTCAAAAGTACTAGAAGATGAGTCAAACTGATAATAACAAGGAACAAATTCTTCCTGAATATATGAATTTGCTAATTGGCAAGAACTCTTTTAATATTTCAACAGAAAATGTAATTTCATCAATGGTTCAACAAGTTATTCATAAGAATAATATGCTTTACAACGCTGACGATTACGCTATGGTCTTTGACGTAACAAAGATTGAGGTTGTAAACTTTCTTGAATCTATACCAAAAGATGACCTTGATGACTTAGATCTATTGGGAGATTGGATAGAAACTTTTGATACATTTCAAGTAAATAAAAATCAAAGTTATTGCAAAGATTTGATTGTTGAATTTTCTGATAACACAAAGTTTATTGTTAAGTTTTTAGATCTTCTAAGTTTGAAAAATCAGATTAATGATGAAGATAGTGAATACATTAATCCTAAAGATGAACTTTTAGCTGATGAAGAAAAGTTTATTGAATATTTTACTGAAAATTTTTCTTGGGAACAAATCAGTCCTTATGCAGAATTGCTTAAAGATGACACTGATGAAGAGAAATATATTGATGAATGGAAAACGTCCAAAAAATCTGTATCACCTTGGGAGAAAAATCTATCAATCTTTGATTTTATTGCTCATACTGATATAATGGTTGACGAGGACGAAGAAGATGATCAACCCTTACCAGATCACTAATTATGATCGTAGTAGTTCAGAGCTTGAAGAGTTTTTGTTATTCTGCATAGTAGTTGCAGGAAAAACAGCATACATTCAAGCTCAAAAACTTGAAGATTTTTTAGTTTCTGTAAATAAAAGATTGATGATGCCAGAAAATATCAATCCATTTCAAACAATAAAAAGTGCTGAACAACACGGCATTTTGTTTGAAGAAATTAAATTAGCAAAACTGGGTCAATACAAAAAGATCTATTCTGGATTTAAATACATTTCTGATCGTGAATATAATTTGAACAGAATGACACCAAAAATATTAGAAGAAATCCCTGGCGTTGGAATGAAAACAAGTAGATTTTTTCTTTTACATTCTGACACATTTTACAAAGACAGGATTGCAATATTAGATACACATATTTTAAAGTTTATCAAAGAAAATATTGATGATAGAGCGCCAAAATCTACACCTGTCATCCCTTTAACATACAGATTTTGGGAATCTAAGTTCTTAACATGGTGTTTAGAAAATAAAAAGAATGTTGCAGATTTTGATTTAGAAGTTTGGAAGAGTTTTGCAAGAACAAAACCGGAAGAAAAAGTGTCTTAGTAACAAGGGAATAGTTATGAGTTACAAGACACACAAAGAAGAAAAAGTTTTAGTTGATTTTGAAAAGCTAATTTATAAATTAGCATATAAAAATTATCTTCGTTACAATAAGAAGTATCAGCTTGATGATGTATTGCAAGAAGCCAGAATAAGTGCAATAAGAGCTTATAGAAACTACGATCCAACTAAAAATACTAAACTCATAACTCACTTGTATAATTACATTAACTTTTATCTTAGTCATTACTTCAGATCTGATACTGGTATAATTAAAATCCCAGTAAGAGTAATGTCAGATGATACAAAAGCCAAACCAGAAATTGTTGACTGTGATTTTTTGAGAGAAAATACATCTGAGGGACTTTGTCATCCTTTAACTGATATTTCATCTTTAGAAAATACTATGCTTTTAGAAAACTATTTTTCAGTCTTAAATGACAAAGAGAAAGATATTATTTCTTTAGTATATTTAAAAGGTTACACTTTTGATGAAGTTGCAAATATGTACAATGTTAGTCGTCAAATGATCAATACATATGCATCAAGATCATTAAAGAAGCTCAAAGAGTATGCAAGCAGTACGGTGTAAAAATGCTAGAAAATCGTTATCTTTATCAATCTTTTGTTAACACTTATGGAGTTGAAGTTCTTTCAAGATATTGCTTTGAATCAGAACTTGTAACTATTCCTAATACTGATATGTATCTTCAAGTAGAAGCAGAAATGTGGATTATTTATTCAGATGTAACTGAATCCTTAGATTTAATTCATCATAAAGATTTTGTATCTAACTACACTGCTCAAGATAAAATTGCTAACAACTATCTTGAATTTGTCGTTGACAGTATTAATTCAGATTATTCTCCAGTAGTAAATAACTTAGATGAAGTTTTAATTGAAACTGCGGAAGAATTTATTGAAAAAGAAATCAGCCTCTCTTTTGGTGCAAGATTGAGGCTGATTTGGGATTTGATTTCTGGAAAGAAAATCAATATTTTAAAATATTAGATTTTATTATCCATATCAGAATCTTCACTTTCCATATCTTCTGGCATTTCTTCCTGACCAGATTGCATTTCGCTCAAAATCTCATATGCTGCAATAACAACATCTCTGTCTTTTTGCTTTTCTTCTTCTGGCAATTCTGAATATGGAACAGCCAATGGATGTTTTTGCTCTGTAGCCCATGAATTTCTTGAAAGCCATTGCTCGTGGACTTGTGCTGCTAAACTTTCAATATTACCCATAGCATCATCCATATTTCTAGCAACTAAACTGATTGCTGATTCTGCTTGTGCTTTGTTTTCTGCTTGCCATTTTGGTGGTAAATCTGCATAAGATGTATTTAAAATATCTACTTGTCCACCCATACCATCATCTTTAAGTTTTTCAAGCGGAGCTCCTTTAGCAGTCAATGTCGCTCTCGTTCCTTCTGCCCATACTCCGTGAAGTTTCGATGCAAGCATTTCTACAGCTTTTCCCAAACCTCCAGCGAGCATTGAAAGTCCAGGTCCCATTTGAGAAACTTTGACAAACCTTTTGTTTTCAACTTTGGGAAAAAGTTTTTTTACTTCAATAACGTGTCCTGCAAATCTAATCATTTTTTTATTCCTTTAAGATAGTTGTAACTGTAAATTTACAATTTTATTTATTTAACATTTCTCTTACGATTTCTGCTATATCTGGTTGACTAAATGGGTTTGTTCCATTTAGTAGCATTTTATGGGCAATTTCGTGCATTCTGGAATCATTGTTATCAACTGCTTGCTTGTAAATAATACGTTTAATTTGACCAGTTATTTTTACAAATCTTAAATATTCTTTTTCATCCATTTGGCTTACATCAGCATCTTTAATTTCTGATAAAAAGTTTGAAAGGGATGATGGTTTAGTAGATCCAACATCTCCAGGGCCAGTAAGACCACCCTCAAACATACCACCTAATATTCTTGTTGCAGATTTGATAACTTTTTCTACAACTTCATCAACTTCTTTATCTGATTCTGTAAACAAATTAGATATATCTGTTGTTGGAATTTCATCTTCTTCACCCATCAAAGCGACTTTAACAAATCTTGGTTGTTCTGGGCGCAATTTAGAAAGTGGGATCATAGAACCAATAAAACTTAAATTGTGATTTTCAGAACTTAATTTTATATTCTCATCGCTGGTAACAATTCTAAATCTTGCTGTGTTTGAAACATTAGATTTTCCACCAGCTTGTTCTGTGTATTTAGTAGTGTTGGGTTTCTTGCCAGGGTTTGGCTCTCTTTCTTTGCGAGCTTTCTGTCTCTTTCTATTCTTAATTTCTTTTTTATCTAAACTCTTAGCTTTATTTGATGGAACACAAACTGGCTTTTTGCCTTTTGTAGTATCATTTCTACCACAAGGCTCATAACCACCACCTTTTTTAGGTCTTCTTACATCCACCCATTTTTCATTTTCGACCCAGTCTTTTAATCCACCAGGATGCATTTTGGATCGTTTAGCTTCTACTTTTCTGAATCTTTCCATAAATTTGCCTTTAGATAACAATATGATATACTTTTACACGGTAGGTTGCAATTCACCTACAAAGGATATAATTATGTCAAAAGGTGGTCGTGGAGACAAATCACAGTCTCCAGAATCAAAAAATTTAGATAATAATACTAAAAAGGCAATGAAAAATATCATTTCTTCATTGCTCACAAAATATGAATTATCTTATGGCCATACGAACAAAGTTACAAAAAACTCAGACCAAAGATTAGTTGAGTTTGTATCATTAGGAATTTCATTGGGTTGTGTTCCTGATGGCGGTATGTGGTTTGAAAAAAAAGATGGTTCCAGAAAACTGAGATTTGTTTTTGAAAGTAAACATCAAGGTAAAAAAGGTAACGCTATCGAACGTTGGGGCAAGAATTATATTCTTTGCAAAATGTTAAATCCAGAAGTCAAATACGTTACATTCTTGACCGGAGAAGGCTGCCAAGAAGGTGAGATTTTATATAGATTTGCTAAGTCTATGGAAGTTCTTGATCCTAAAAATACGCTATTTCACTCAAGTGAGAATGGATTTACACAGGAACAAATAGAAAGTATAATGAAATCGTATTTGCACAAGGAAACTGAATGAAACCTTTATTTATATGGGCTGGTGGCAAGAATAAAATGCTCAAGCATTATTTACCAATAATGCCTGAAAAAGTTGAAACATATGTAGAGCCATTTTTTGGCGGTGGTGCTATGTTTATTCACATTGTTCAAAACTACAAGCCAAAAAATCTTGTTATCAATGATGTAAATAAAGATATCATTCGAGTTTACAATAGTATTAAAAACAACTTACCTGAGTTTTTAGAGAAGCTTGATTCCTATTGTAGTGTTTTTCTTCCAATGAACAAAGAAGATAGAAAAAAATATTACTTTGAAGTAAGATACGAACACGCTTATGATTATGAAAAATGGTCTGAAGCAGAAGAAGCTGCCACTCTTTACTTCCTTATGAAAACAGGCTTCAATGGCATTTTTCAAGTTAACATAAATACTAATGGAAGATATGGTACTCCGGCAGGATTACTTAATCAAAAAGATAGTGTTTATGATTTATCTGTTGTTAAGTGGTGGCACGAAGCATTGCAAAATACACAAATAATGTCCAATGATTGGAAAGAATGCTTGAAACAGATTCCAGATGTTGAAAATACATTTGTCTTTCTTGATCCTCCATATAGGAGTTCATTTACAACTTATGGGCAAATATTTGGCGATGATGAGCAAGAAAGACTGTTGAAATATGTAAAGTCAAGAAATCACACATTATCATTTTTATGCAACAGAGATGCTGGAGATGGATGGTTTGAAGAAAGAATAGGAAACTTAAAGATAGATAAGTTTCCAGTTACATATACCGCTGGAAGAAGAAAAAAAACTGAAGAAGGGTTTGAAGCTAAACCAGCAACTGAAGTTTTAATCAGAAATAAATAAAAAAGGGAGCAAATGCTCCCTTTTTTAGTCTTTAGCTCTTTTGATAAATTTTGTTGTATCGTCTGGATTTTTATGTAGACTGTCTAAGTGATGTTCAGGAATCATATTCATAACCTCTACGTGGTCATCATCTTCATTGTAGAACACAATATGGTTATCGTCTACTGCTGCTGGTTGATGTAAGTCTGCGTCTGAAAGTTCTTCTCTAAAATCAGAAATAGGCTCTGCATTTTCCCAACTTCCATCAGAATCTACTTGATAATTTCCATCATCATAGTTGTTTAATGCATCATCAAGATTCATAGGAAATGGAACTTCATAAGTTTTTTTGAACTTATTAGCTTCTTTCATAAATAAATTATGAACTCTGTTAGCTTCTACAATGTTACCTTGCTCTTCTAATAAATCTGTAAGATCAGCTAAAGCTTGCAACTGATTAATGTGCATCTTTTTCCTCAGTATTTATTTGAGCAATTTTAACAAATAAATTATGAAGTACTTTTGCAATTACTTCTTGTTCATCTTTGTTGATAGAATACGATTGATCATCTTCAATGTCACTTGCTACTGTGTTGATTTGTTGAAGTAAATTAGCTTTCTTTTCTTCATCTAACTTCTTAAATTTCATTTTAAATAGCCTCTTCAATAACAACGGAAACTGTTGCTTCTTCACTTGTAAATATTCCGTTTGATACAGAGTATGTGAATGAATCATTACCTACAAAGTCTGCACTTGGAGTGTATGTAAATGCATTGTCAGTAAGAGAAATAGATCCGTTTGTTGGATTTGATACAACACTATAAGTAAGAGCCAAATCGAATGGATCTGAACCTTCGCCGATAACTACAACAGGTAAGTTCTCATATGTCATTGTACTAAAATCAAGAGCGGATGGAACTTGATTTGGAATACTAATTGAAATCGTTGCTGGTGAACTTGTATATGTTGAGTTGCTTGCAGTGTAAACAACAGAGTCAGACCCTGAATAATTATTGTTTGGAGTGTATGAGAATACACCATCATCTTCTGTAACACTACCATTTGTTGGTTGTGTTGTTACAGAGAATGATAAAGACAAGTTATTAGGATCAGTACCGCTAAATGGAAGTTCTACAACTTCATTCATATCTAATGTTATTGAAGCATTTGACGCAGATGGGGTTTGTGTTGGAATGTTGATAGTAATTGTTGAAGTGTTTCCAACAAAACCTTGATCATTTGTAGCTGTATATGTAAAAACGTCTGTGCCAGCAAAACTTAGGTCAGGAGTATACAAGAAAACTGGGTTTGATAAATCGCCTGCTCCAAAATCAACGTGCGCCATTTCTATTGAGACAGATCCATTTGTAGGTTGATTTACAATTGAAAAAGTAAATGGCACATTGTATGGGTCATA
>ENA-OSIY01000873-OSIY01000873.1-marine-metagenome-genome-assembly--contig:-NODE-873-length-16486-cov-8.660796_pt1 | contig 16486 bp, 20 predicted proteins | sample MGYA00237884_ERZ534233 | MGnify/ENA primary metagenome ERZ534233 (study PRJEB26412, sample SAMN06343840) | marine metagenome | isolation source: estuarine water | place: USA: Columbia River Estuary... | reverse complement strand
TTGCCATTGTATAATTCGTATTCTAAATGATTGTATACAGCAACTGGTTTATTGTTTCGCAATATAGTATCACCGCGTGTTGACCATTCAAGTATTTCTTTATTGGTCAGTGAGTGTTTATCTGTTTTGCAGCCTAGTGTAGTTGCAGAGATAATTATTGTTAGTATTATTAATTTTTTCATATTTAGGTTTGTGGTTTAATTTTTTTTATAAAAAATCATAAGATAGGTTATTTTGTACCCCATATTAATTGCAGAGGCAAGGCCAATGCCTATTAAAAACGAGGTCATGTTAGTAATTTCAGGTTCAAGTCCAAGCGCCCAGCTCAGCGCAAAGAGCATGTTACCAATCAGCATAGCAAATATCATAGCTTGACTTGTTGCCGGCGGTAGTTTATCTACAATTTTAAGTGCAAACCAGTTGAACGGTATTAATATTACCAATAGGGATAATCCAAATAGGAAATTCATATTTTTGTTTGTTGTATTATTTATGCTTTTGTTTAATCGAGTCATACTTATGACCCCAATAACTAATTTCAGATTCTTTAAATTGAAGTTCGTCTCTTAGCGAGTGTATCTGTTCTTTTTGATCTACGATAATCTCATTTAGTGAGTCTATTAGATCTGTACATATATCTTTTTTTGCTAGTGATTTACTTTCAAAGTTTAGGGTTTTTGGTTTTGGCAAGAAAATAAATGCACAAGAGAGCAAAATAGATGCTCCAAGTATCGTTGCTATTTTAAGTGGTCTCATAAGTTCAGGTTTAATAAAAGAGCCCAGTTTTTATACTGAGCTCCATTAAATTATTAACGAGTAGTGTTTGTTTTTGGTGCAGCCGTTCCTTTAGTTGCAGATGTATTAGGAAACTTCTTGTTATACGTATTGTAGCTTGATGCAAATTTCTCTAAATCAGCTTTAGATACTGTAATAACTTCTGGCCATTCGTTATGGCATAGTGATTGACGTACATTTGGTCTAGCTAAATTCTGATCAACTTGCATTGCTTGATCTTCAGTTAAGAGACACTTGATTTGGTTTGATAACATAATCAAGTTAGCATCTCCAGCTTTTCCATTTGTACAGGCTACATTAACTAGGTCAGAATACATTTCGATTTTATCTGAGGCACTTGTGTTTGAGCTAACTGAGGTTCCATCTTGTGCGTTTACACATAATGACCCAGCTAACATAATTGTTAAAATTAACTTTTTCATAAATTGTTTTTTGTTTTTTTTTACCCTACTCTTATGGATTTTCAGTTACTCCTCCTTATTTTTAAATGATAGGATCCCATTTTTACCAAATACCACCATCCATAAATTCTTGTAAATACGGATTGTTGTTTATAATTATACCATTTTTATCAATAAAGTTTAAAATGCGTTCTCGACCGTAACTCTGTTGCATTGCCATTCCGCCTTCTAATAAAATACCCGATTCATCGTGACCTGTATAGTTAATTCTGTCTGGAATCTCGCGATTAATTAATTTAGCAAACCGCTGTTCAAATATTGCAGAGTTATCATCAACCCAATCGTACCAACCCTCTTTAGCAATCAGGCCAGCCATTACGTCTGGTCTGCATCCAAAAATTCGGGTAGAGCGCTCATAGCCTCCAATATTTGCTCGATGAAATGTTAATACGTCAGCCTCTTGTAATAATTGTGGAAGTATTGATACAATATCATATTGTAAAATAGAGGTACCAGTTAATTTAATACAAAAATTCTGCTTTGAATCATGTCGATTTCCAAGTAGAGCAGCTTGCATAATACCTAATCCAACCAGAGTTGCCTCTCCACGCTGTTTAGTTAATCGAGGTTGCGTGTGAATCACTTTAAAATCTACTACATTTGTAAAATACTGATGGGCCTCATATAATAGGTTAATATCTGAACAGTAATTATTTACCTTAACCACATTATACGGATCCTCAGCTTGATGCTGATTACATGCGTCCTCAGCTGATTGAGTTGGGGTTGAATTATCTGCAATAATAACACTAAACGGTTCTTTAATTATTTGAGAATTTAAAGATAGTGATAGTAGACACTGCTTTATTCGGTTACACGAAGTTAAGAGTAAAGTATTCATTTTATGTAATTAAACCATTTTTAAATTTTTCTTTATTTTCATGAGACCAACTATATAGTGCATGATGTTTTAATACCTCATTCTGAAATGTATTATAGTCTCCATATTCAATATTGTGATTCTCTAAATGCTCTCGCATAACTCTATGGTATTCCCATATTTCATTACTAAACGTATTATCTAATCCCAAAAACTGTTTGGCAACAATACCGCACCAGCCTGGAGAGTATGGAGCATTATTATAACCCAAATCAACTGGCATATTTTCAATCATAAAATTAACAAGTGGATGGCCCTTTTCAAAACCAAAGACATTATTTGTTATTGTATAGTCACAATGCGTCCAGCCTTGGCCCCAGTGCCCATACACAATTCCACTACGTAATGCTAATGGTTGAGTATCTAATGAGCTAATAAATTCCCAGTCAATATCTAAATACCATCCACCATATTCTTTAACAACTAGCCACCTAACCATGTCTGCACAATATACATAATCTTTTTGAGAATACATACACTCATACATTGGCTTTAGTCGATCTGGAATAGTTGGTAAATTATCGTCAGTCCATAAATAGTGTTGATAGTCTGGATGTTTTTCTTTTAATTCGGCCATCAATCGCTGTTCGCGCTCTGGAATTTGATAGTGACCAATCCATATTTGATGTATTATTTTTTCTATCATAACTTTAATTTATTACAAATATCTTCAATTGAATATAATCCAATACATTTTTCAGGATTCATATCAGTCTGTTCACTAATAATTTTAATTGGTGTAAAATTCCAAGGTTCTGTATTAAAGTTTAGCATTCTCCATCCCAATATTCCACCTAATTCTTGATTATCAACCTCTGGAAAGGTAGTAGTTAATAGGTATTTGTATCCAGCACTTTTACAATTTTTAAAAAATCGTTTTATGTTTGAAGATGAAATGTGTACTAATATATCTCTTGCAAATACTAAATCGCCTTGAGGTAATTCATCAGTAACCATATTGATATTTCTAAAATCAACCGTTGGATACTTTTCTTTATTAAATTGGATTTGATCAGTTACCATATCAATACCTATATATTTTACATCAGTAAAATCTACATCAACCATTCCATAGTAATCTCCGCATGCTGCGTCCAATACTGTTTTAATTTCTAATTCCTTAAATAGCTTAGGTAATTCTTTTACAATTATTCTAAATGACGTTTTAGTAGTTCCATATCCAGCAATAGACTCCATGCCTTCTTTTTGTAGTTTCAGTCTCACACCGAAATCTCTAGTCCATTCCTTTGTAAATAACGCATCTGCCTCTGCTTGAGTTATTCCTTTTGGATAATATTCTTCTATGTTCCCGTCCACTATATTTTAAATTTTATTAGGTAGCTTCCTCTAAATGTTGGAATATATTCGCTCCATTCAATATAGTCGGAGCAGTCTCGTAAAAAATCGTCAATTGCCTGTTTTACATATGAATGATAATCATAATCATCTAATAGACAATATGTAGTTTTAGTCATTGCCATTTTAAGATCATGTATTTTACACTCATAGTCATGACAACCATCAATTGAAATAAAATCAAATTTAGCAGGTAATTCTGTTTCAAGCTGAGAGTCTATGTGCTTGATTTCCCAAGCCGCTGACCCTTTGTAATATTTGCCAATATTTTCATTTGCTATTTTGTTATTACCATAGGTTTCTAAGTCCCAGCCCAGTGCAGATTCTAGCTTATCTGACCCTAATAAGGTAGGAAGAAAAGAGAACCCAAATCTAACACCTATTTCCATAAAGGTTTTTGGCTGTAGTGCTTTAGCCACGGCATAGTACCATTCAAAACAGTTACCTGACCATACATAATCATATGAATCGTATTTTGTAAAAAATTCAGAAGGTATTACATCATGAATTGAATTGGGTTTATGTTTATAAATTTCAACCAATATTTCCTCTTTTGTTAATTTTTCCATGCGTTTTATATTATTTTATTTTATTTTACAAGTTGCCCGTTTATTTTAAATCCAATAATTAACTTATCAGTTTTTGTTATTGTATTAATATATGCCTGTGGGTTTTTAATATTATTATATTCAAGTTCAATATTATTATCATACACAACAGTTACAGTTGATCCACCTGGCTTTAAGCTTAGTGCATTCTTTCTAAATTCCTGAGTTACTTTGATATTGCGGGTCATATTACCTGTTTATTAAAAGTGAAATTATAAAAATTAAAAACCAAATTGGCCAAAATACGGTTAATACAACTCTAATTAGCCAATCATTTGGCTCAAGCTGCTTAATCGGCTGACGTGAATCAATATATTCAAAAAAGGCAGCCCATACTAATCCAATTAGTAAATAGCTAAGTAGTGCGAGTTGTGTCATAGGTTACTTGGTGGTTGGAGAAAAGATAAGAGTTGAGGAGTCGGTATCGACATTTATTTTTGGGCATGACTGTTTAAATTTTTCTATATTAAAGTAAGTAGTGATAAGATCCTTTCCAGTAACTGTATCGATTTCAGATAGTATTATACCTCCATATAGCATTTGGTTCCACAAATCTTCGAGAACCTGTTTTGCATAGACTTCATCATTCCGGTTATCAACACTGATAATCCAATTAGTATCAGTCTCTATCCTGGTCTCTTTACAAACAGTATTATATAAATTTTCAGACCGGTCGGTTTGACCAGACTGGACCAGGTCAGCTAACCGTTTAATTAATGATAGTGCAATTACTTTAGAGTTTCGAGTATTCATTCTGATATAAGCTCTCGCATTCTTGGCTTCACAGGTATTAATTATATCATCCTGTATTGAGTCAAACTCTGAAATTGAATATATGTGATATGTTTTAATATTGACTAGGTCTGATATTCCAAGTATCTCAATAAAATAAAAATCTCCAGGATCTTTAAATTTAAGCAGTTTTCTAATTTGTGGAAAGTTATAGATCATGATCTGTGATTAAAATATAAATAGTGCATACACATAAATACAATTATTTTTCTTATCTCGTTTAATATTGTACACAATTTCTGGGTTAGCAGCGTATTTACCTCCATCTGCGCCGGTTACAGCAACTGATCTTAATGATGTAGTAGTAAATGATGTATCTAATAAACCATCAAATTTATAACGGGCTGAGAGATAATTTATATTAATTGAGTCTAGTAAATTCCTCTTTTGTTTTAATAGCTTTTCACTTTTTACCTCAACAAAGTCAGTGAATTTATATAGTCGTTTATATCTAATACTAATGGAATCATTAGTTACTCCAGTAAACTTAGTTATATGGTTTGGAAAACTATTAATTAATATTGGTTTTTTTGTTTGAGCATACCCCGTATTTAATCCAATTAAGGTACTAATTATTACAATTAAGTTTTTCATAAGATATAGGTTTTTAGTTAAATTTAATATACTTATTACCCTAACCTTTTGGCATAAAAAAAGCCAACTTAGTTGGCTTTTATAAATGGTTATTATGTAGTAAATTTAAATATTAAGCAATTTTTACAGCAGCTTGAGCTTGTGAAGCTGCGAGCTGTTTTGTAAGTACTGGTTGTAAGGACGTACTCATGTCTGCCCCTAAATTTTGTTTTACTAGTTCAATTGCTCTTTTAATAGGGTCAGCAACAATCTCATTTTGACTGGTCCCTTTTAAGCTACCTCCATCCATAAATTCAATGTAAACTTTATACTTACCAGTAGGGATTAGAGTATCAATATTAACTTCGGTAGACATTCCTATCTTAGTTAAGCGCTCATCTATTTTATTTCGAGTAAGTGTTCCACCAACTTCGTTTGTGTACGCTAGACCACCTCTATATGCATTAACCCGGGCTAGCTTAACCAAGTCACTAATTTTGTAATTAGAGTTACTGGCTGAATCTTGTACTTGAAATGAAGGATTAATTTGCTTTTGAACATCATTTATTATTCCCTGAAATGAATGTTTTGCTTTATCAATATTGCTATTGCCTAGTCCTTCTTTTAATTTAGTATACTCATCGTCATTAAGCGAGTCAGTCTTATCAAATGCAAAGGCTCCATCTTTAGGAGTATACACATATTTAACCGGACGTGCTGTAAACCCACTAATAATTTCTAATTTTGATTTATTTATATCAAATGGTTCTGGTGCTGATATTTTAATAGTAATATTTACCTCTTTCATTGTAGCTGGAGTATCTCCAATTCTAACTGCAGTGAATGACATATATTCCTTCATTTTAGGAGCAATAGCCGGCGTACCAGTTGGCGTGGTAGCAGCGGTTGGAGCCGCAGTCGGCGCAACCGGAGTTTCAACCGCTTCTTCTTCAGCAATCCAGTTTTCAAATAGTTTAATATTAGTTGTCATAATTATAGTTAATTTTAGTATAGTTATTTATATCCAAACTTATTTAATTTATCTCAGCAGGGTTACATGACCGATCTTATCATAGACAACACCATCTGAGTCTTTAAACTTTAGGGTAAACACATAGACCGCTTCAATAGCAGGTTCGCCTTTATAGGTTCCGTCCCAACCTGCATTTATATTTGTGGTATTGAATATTAATGATCCCCAACGATTGAATATTGTAAATTCGTAGTGTTTAGTATCAACACCGTACGGACTAAATACTGGTATAAAAATGTCATTGACTCCATCAAAATTAGGCGTGAAACTGCTGGGAATCCAAACATTATAGGCTCCTTTAACCTCAATTGATTTCATTAGTGTATCTTTACAGCCAGCAAAAGAGGTAACCTCTAACCTGATCTCGTACTTTCCAGGTTTGGTAAAGTTGACTGTTGGATTAAGCACTGAGTACTGAGTATTTAGTATTGACCAGTTATAATAATTGTCGTTCATAGATGAGGTTTGATTCTCTATCTGTACTTGAGGTTCAGCAATTGAGACTACGCTTGGCACGCTAAACTTAGCTACCGGTTTTTCGTATACTGTAAATGTTGGTATTGCTGTGTATACAGTTGCACAACCTTCGGCACTCATATAGTTTACATGGGCAGTATATAATCCAGAACCAGTAAAGGTTTGACTCGTAGATAATCCACGTTTAGATTTAAGACCTCTATCAAAGATCCAGTCAGCAGTTCCAGAGTTCTTATCGATGGATAGTATATTGGTAAATGGAGCACAACCTTTAAGTTTATCAACCTCAATACTGATAGTTGGTGTAGCAGCAACAGTTATTATTATATCATGAGAGTCTGGACATAAACTTGGGGTAGTTGATGCGGTTATGTAGCGGACCGGGTTGGCACCAACATTTGCTAAGTTAGGATGGAACATATTACCTACTACACCTGGACCTGACCAAGCGTATCCAGGATTTTGAACCAGCGAATTAAGATTAAAAGGAAACTCAGAATCTCTACAGTAAACAGGTTTGGGATACTTATCAAACTGCGCAGAGATAAATTTTTCAACAGTTACAGTTGTTTGAGCATAGGCAATACATGGCCCAGCCGCAATGCTATAATTAACTACACTACTTCCAATACCTGCATAGGCTGGAGTAAAGAGGCCGCTTAACGAGACTCCATTACTCGAACCAAATAATCCGCCAAGCGGAGTTACCTGTAATTGAAAAGGCTGTTGAGTATTACAAACCTTAGTTGGTTTGGTAATACTTGGTGCAGCTAATGAATAGACTCGAACTGCCGCCGTTGAGGTACTTGGGCATAAGCCACTAGTTGAAGATGTGGTATGAATTAGGGTTATTGTGCCAGCACCAGATGTATATGGATTAAACATTGATCCAGTAACACCAAAACCGCTCCATGAACCTGGAAAACTTGCATACATATTTAAGTTAACAGCTGAACCTGTATTACACATATCCGGTAATTGACTAGATATAGTTGATGGTACAAATATCTCAACCGTAACTGTTTTTGTTTGTTGTGAGGAACATGTATTTGTGCCTATCACATATTGTATAAGGTTATTACCAATAGAACACAGTGATGGGGTTAATACACCATTCAGGTTAAGGTACGGAGTTGTCATCCAACTACCAGTACTTGGTGCAACTGTCATTTGAATAGAGGCATCTGAACTACATACTGGGCCGATTGATGCAATATTAGGTACTGGTGGATTAAATACTGATATACTCGTAGTTCTATTATCAGGACAAAGGGTAGTGTTAGGTGTTGAATTGGTGTTATATGTTACTATATAAGTACCAGTAACTAATCCAGCTGGATTGAATGAGTTTTGAATAACACCTATACCAGACCAGGTACCTGTTGTGTTTTGAATAATAGTCATTAAGTTGAATGGATTACTACTAACACACATAGCTGGTACAACTCCAGTTAATGAAGCAGTATTGAATATTGAAGGATATAGGTTAAATGTATTTGTATTTACACAAGGTCCAACATTAACTACATAGTTTACAATACTACTTGATGGCGAAGATAATGAAGGAGTAACAACACCTAAACTGCTAACAGCTGAGTTATTAGACCAACTACCACCACTTGGACTAGCTGATAGTACAAATGAAGATGCATTAGTACAGAATGGATTAGTACTAGCCATTGTAGGAATAACCGTGTTTGTAACAGTTACGTTTAGTTGAGTACTTGAAGGACAAACTGTTGGATTTGGAGTAGATAAAGTATTGTAGGTTAGAGTATAAACTCCACTTAACCCAACTGGATTAAATACATTACTTACAACATTCACTCCTGACCACGATCCTGTTGTATTCTGAACAATGTTAATTAGATTGGCGGTTGGACTTGTTACACATAGTGGAGCTACTGAACTTGTTAAGGTTGAAGGAACAAATTGATTGAGTTGAAAACTAGTAGTAGTAATAGCAGTACATCCATTTATATTAATTGTATAAGATACTGTGTTTGTTCCTATTGCTAAGTTAGTTGCAGTTGGTGCGATAAGTCCATTAGATATAGAAAATACACCACCAAGAGGACTAGCAAGTATTTGATAGTTAGTTCCATTAGTACATAAGTTAGGTATAGCTGTAATAGTTGGCGTAGGAGGATTAGTTGCCAACAAAGTCATTGTGCGTGTTTGTGGACAATTAATAGCAGTAGGAGTAATTACAACTGAGTAAGTTATGTTTGATTGAGTTCCTACTGAAAGACTTGGCCATATAATTGTAGATTGTAGATTTGGATTATTACCAGCCAAAAACACATTCGGAGTCCAAGAGTAGGTGTATTGACCAATACTTGCAGGTGTAGGAAAAGTAATACCAGCAGCGATAGCACCACCAGGACAAAGTACAACGGAAGAAGGAGATAGTGTAGGAGTAAATGTATGAGTATTAACATTTAAGAAAGTGTTATAAAAACAAGAACCATCAAACGCAGATATACTATATTGACCTGCTGAGAATCCATTAAATGTGTATTGAGTAGCTGATGTGATACCTGACGTTGAGGTATAGACTGGAGTTAGTGACATATTTTGCACGGCAAAGCTGATTACTCCAGGCGGAGCTCCTGCCGCAGGTACTAGATTGATTGTGCCTGTTCCATTATTCAAACCTGGGCAAACAGAAGTAGATGCAACGGTCATTAATCCAGGAGCAGATGTTATTAACGTAAAACTAACACTTGATAGACAGTTTTGTGTATTAACATATATTAGATTGTACACAGCACCATTGAATGGATTAGTAACAGTGTAATTAGGTGCAATACCTAAAGATCCAGTTATGGCAGTATTTCCATTATACCATTGAAAGTTAGAACCGCCTATCGTATTTAGATAGGCTTGACCATTGCAAAACGGCTTATATGTGTTTTGTGTTAACGTGGTGGCAGTTCCAACAGATACAGTAGAAGAAGCTGAACCGCACATAGCCGTGCCTAATCCGGAAATAGTAACTGAGTAAATTCCAGCAGGTAATCCTACTGCAACTGATTGAGTTCCAACTACTGAGTTTGTAGAGTTGGTCCAAGTATAAGTATAACCAGATCCACTACCATTACCTTGCACAGTGGCTGTACCAGATGAACCTAACGGACAGCTAGGAGAAGATCCAATCCCAGCAATACTAATGGTTGATGTATTTAAAGTATTGGTTGACATTAATTGACAGCCGCCTTGTGATATTAATTGAACTGTATATGTTTGACCTGGTATTGGATTATTCACTGTCAAGATTTGCAGTGTTCCATTAGGAGAGGATATTATTCCATTAGGACCATACCACTGATAGGAATTATAACCTGCAGGTGCGGCAATAGTAGCTACACCAGATCCGGAACAAAAAGATACAGGACCTGGTATTGGACCACCTGGTATTCCACCTAGACCTTGTCCTATTAATTGACCACCACACATTGCATCAAAGAAGGTAGTACCATAATGACCACCGAAATTACAATCAGCAGTCCAAGCTTCGATTGTAACACAGCCTCCAATGTAAGGAGTTAAGTCAATAACCTTAACTTGCCAATTAGACATTACTCCATTAGGTCCACATTGAGTAAAAGTAACATTAGCTAATGAACCGCAGTTTGCAGCCAACGTCATTGATGAACAGGTTGCAACCGTATTACCTCCACACGCATTAATTACTCGAAGATATAATCCAGGTTGATCGCAACAATTATGTCCAGGATTCTCGTAATATCCAGCAAATGCAAATTGAAATAAAGTATTGAGCGAAGTTACATTAAATGTAGTAGACATCTTATTTCTTGAGTAGTTGGATACATTATCACCTATTCTAGCAACTCGAGTACCGCCAAACGGTGAATTACCTAGTATAAATGAACAGCCGCCGCCATTACTATTATAAGTAAGTGGAGTAGTTACAATAGAAAATTCATTAGCTCCTAAATTATAAGGAGTTCCTAGATTAGCACAATTATAGTTAACACCAGCATTATTAGCATAGTTCCCAGATAAAGTCCAACCGGCAACTGCATAAGCATTACCAGCTCCTATATAAGTTCCAGGTGTTGTTTGTTCAAAACCTAAGTTTATAGGACACTGTGCATTTCCAAATACAGCTACTAAGCTGAATAGGAAAATTAATAATTTAGTTAGCTTTTTCATCTTTCCTATAGTATTTGTTTTTAATGTAATCACGCTTGAGTTGTTTGATGTGATTTTCTAATTCTTGACCAACTACATTCTTTGTAGCTAGGTCTTCTCGAATAGCCTTTTCTGGAAATCCTGATAGCGAGTCTCCTGGAAAGGCATGTATTTTAAATGCTTCCATGACATCTTGTTCGATTTCTTGTGTCATTGTTTGGCTTAGTGTTGCTAGATTAAGTAACACAAAACAAGTTAAGATTGTTTTTTTCATAATTAAGTAGTTATAATATTAATATTATATATTGAATTTTATGAAAAGGGTTCGGTAAATAGTTAATCTAATTATTGGAGTAGATCTTTTAATTATTAAAGAGGTTATATATCATACACAGTTAGTTAAAGTAGATATTTCCATTAACCTTACAGTTATTCTGTTTAAGTTTTTGTTTAAAAATAGCTTGAATTGACTTAAATATTATACTATTAGACTGTTCACCTGCCGCAGCTTCACGATGGATATTATTAATAATTGTAGTTCTTGACACATCAAGGTCTCCACCCACTACTAAATTTTTTGGTAGTGTAGTAATGGTACTGCCATCTAACATTAAACTGCCGCTTACTGATAAATTATTTGGAAGAGAGGTAAGGTGTCTGCAACTGGTTAATTTTAAATCTCCAACTACTGATAAGTTTTCTGGTAATTTTTCTATAGCGGAATTTGATAAAAAAATTGATCTTTTAAATTTTGAATTTTCAGGTAACTCTTTAATTATACTTCCATTTGCTGTAAATATACCGTTTACTGTTAAATTATTTGGTAACTCTTTAATTTTTGAATATGATATTGTTAATGCTCCACGTACAGAAAGATTATCAGGTAAACTTTCTAAACCAGTTCCGTATAACTCTAGATTAAACTGACTATTATTTGGTTCAATATAGTTATTTACACGTTTTGCATCATGCAATAAATTTTTAAATTGATCGACTGTATAGCTATCAACTACACCAATACTATTTAAGTGCATTAGTTCTTCAATATCAAAATTTATTGGATTCCAATTATCTGCATTTTCAAAAATCTGTTCACTATCATTAATATAATTAGAAGAGAGTTTTTCTATTTCAGGATTCTTTTTAAATACTTCGCAAACTTCTTTTAAGATAGAGGTCACAGTTGAGTATGGATCAATTATTCTATTATCAATAAGTTTTTCAACTTTTTTAAATAACTCATCTGGTATTCGTAAGCGTTTAAGTGCTCTAAGAAATAATTTGAGTTTAACTGAATGTAACTTAATCATTTCATTTAACTGATCTGTATTTTTTATTGGATCTCTCCAACATTCATATAGTTTTAGATACTTCATTAGAGTTATTTATTCATAATATTATACAAAACTTGCAATCCATTTTTTACCTTCCCAATATTCTGAACCGGTTATTTCTGTTTTATAAGGAAAGTAATTTTGGTATGATTCATATAGGTATAAAAAGTTTTTATTTTTAGCCTTTCCATAATTACTTAATAATAATATAGCATCCTTACCTAAAGAAAATTTGGTTAAATTTTGAAGCATTGCTGTTTCTAACACTAATAGTGACTCTTTAAATTCTCTGAATCGGGTATAGGCAACAGCAGTCTCATTTAATTTTATTTTCATAATTTTTAGGTCTTCAAATTTTGAGTTATTATTATAGGAACTTTGTAAATCAAAATTTTTAAGTATAAAATAGTTATTAAAAAATAAATCAGCTTCATCTGCAATATCAGAGTAGTTAAAAATTTCAATATCCAGTTGAGATAATTGGTTTCTTCTTTTATACGATAGTTTTACAAGGTTACTATTAATTCTACAACTTCTGGCCTGATACCAATATAATGGAGGTTGAAGATTCGGTAGAAACCCAAGTGCTAGAAGTTCTTCATCCGATTCCCCTTCTGGAATAACAAATGCTTCACAAAAAACCCTATCGTTTTCAACATGACCGTGTAAATGGTCAAATATTATTCGCATCTTTAAATTTTAAATCAAGTTTATCGTATTCTTCAGAACGAGCTGCATTTGATTCTCCTGACTCTAAATCAGTATGGTCGTAATTAAACACGTCAGTATCTGGGGTAACCCACCTACCGTTTCTCTCTGCGGTCCACAGAGTTGTGTTGTACTTTCGGTTTATTACAATATCTTGTTTTACCGTGAATGATGGATCATGCATAACCAGTCGATTGTTTGGTTGAATAGCAAAGTTTCCATTATCCATTTGTATAAAATGACCACATTTATGTTGTGATGGAAATTCGCTTAATCCAAAATCAGTATCACTCATATCGTCTGAGCTGCCCCAGTCTAGAGTAAATAGGTACCGACCTGAGTATTTAACTCTTCTTCGGGATGTAAACTTACAAGTTTTGTTTTTTAATATTGGAAAGGCTGTCACTCCAACATGATAAGTAAAAGAGTCCCAAAGCACAAGTTCGTCTAATTCTTGTTGTGGAGCATCTTCTTTCCAACAAAAGGCATGGATTGGCATTCTCCACCATAGGCCGCCGTCTTCCATCATAAAGTGAAACAGTGGGGCTTGCGCAGGAATAGATGACATTCCGAATATGTAACATGGAAACTTTTTGTCAAAAGAATCTTCTTGATTTCTTAAAAAATTACCTCGGATAAAGGCGTCAACTATTGGAGTTGGCGTGTTTAGATAGGACATGTATATAAGTATCTTTTAATTATTTATTCAGAATATTATACTCAGTTAATATTGAACGGTTGGATACCCGAGCCAGACGGGTTGCCGATTTAATTATTTGAGACAGATTATTTGCTCTATTTTTAACTTGACCAGCCCATTCAGAGTCTAACATTTCAGTTGATGCCTCTTTATACTTATTGGATAAAATATACTTTAGAAACTTATTAAATTTAGCTAAACCAGCCTTTCCTAAATTAAACACCATTTCGGTTAAGACACCTTGTACTGATAATGGTAGTGTTGGCCAAACCTTTGAAATATTTACTGAACCATCTTCTGATATTAAGGTCTGTGCATCGTTTTTTGCCTGGATTAAATCATTGTTTAATAGAGTAGATATTTGAGCATCAGTAAGCTTGGCTTTTCCAGCTTTAATTTTAGCAGGATTTGCCCCAACTCTTTTAAGTAGTACACTTGAATCTTCTCGGTTTAGATTAAAGCCAACTCCAATCGTAGGATTTTTTTTAGTATCTAAATACTTAATATATTTTTTACCTTCATGCTGAATTACCCGGTCTTTAATTGAACTAACCACCTGGTCAGTAGACGGCGGTGGAGCAACAAATGTCCCTAAGCTGTTTTGAACCTGGATATTAGCAATATGATTATCAATTTGAGTTTTATAGCTTTGGTCAAAAATACCAAGTTCACCATTAATTGCATCGCCAACACTCGCATAGGCCCAATCTTTAGTTTCAAAGCCTGATTTTAAAGCCTGATTTACCTTATTCATTGTTGATATATCCGGTATTGATAAAATGGCCTTTGCTAAGCTAGGCTCGGTTGTTCCAAGACCAGCACAGGCAACCTGAATTTCATTTGCTATTTTTATTGGGTCAGAGGTTAAAGCCTCATTGATCCAACCTTCAAATAATTGTAAATACTTCATATCATTTATTTATAAATTTGGCCGCCAACCACCAGGCCAGCAGGTAAACTGGTTAAGGAAGAGCAGCCGAATAAAATTAAGTCATCTCCAGCCTTTAAGTCGGCAGGTAAACTCTCTAAGCTTGTACAGTCAGTTAGGTCTAAGTAGTCTTCAACCACTAAGCCAGCAGGTAAACTCCTTAAGCCAGTACAGTCAGTTAGGTCTAAGAAGCCGTTGACCGTTAAGCCATCCGGTAAACCTGTTAACAAGTTACAGAAACTAAGATCTAAGCTGCCAACTCCTTTATAGTTAAGTATTCGGTGTTGAATCTGCTTTAACCTAACCAGGTCCTCTAATTCCTGATCTGAAACTACTCCAATTGAGTGTAGTTCTTGAGCCTCAGCAAAGGCCGAGTCTGATACAGGGTTCCATGATTCAAATAGTTTTAGATACTTCATATCATTTATTTATTAATTCTAACTCCGACCTTTAGGTCCTCAGGTAACTCTGCTAAGCTCGTACAGCCGCGTATGTATAAGCTTCCGCTAACCTCTAGGCCAGCAGGTAAACTCTTTAGTGAGGTACAGCCGTCGAGGTCTAAGTTGCCGCCGACCTTGAATCCAACTGGCAAACTTTCTAGGGCCGTACAGCCTTCTAAGTAGACTCCGCTTTGAACCTTTAAGTCAGCAGGTAAACTCTTTATACCGGTACAGCCTTCCATTTCTAATTGACCTCCAACCACTAGGCCAGCAGGTAGACTCTCCAAGCCCGTACACCTTTTTAAGGCTAGGCCTCCTCTAATCTTTAAGCCGGCCGGTAAACTCCTTAAGCTCTTACAGTCCCGTAAATCTAATTCTCCCAGCACCTCTAAATCTGCAGGTATACTCTCTAAACTCGTACAGAAGTGTAGGTTTAAGTCTCCGTCAACCTTTAAGCCAGCTGGTAAACTCTTTAGCAGAGTACAGTTTGCTAAGTCTAGGCTGCCAACCCCGTTATATCTAATAATACGTTGTTCAGTTGCCCTAAGTTTTTTGAGCTCGGCTAATTCCTCATCTGAAACAACTCCTATTGCGTGCAGTTCCTGAGCCTCAGTAAAGCCCTCATCAGATACTGTGTTCCAATTTTCATATAGTTTCGGCCCGCCTATTATTCGGCCGGCTACCTTTAGGTCTTGAGGTAAACTCTTTAAACCGGTACAGCCGTATAAGTATAGGTCACCGCCAACCTCTAGGCCAGCCGGTAAACTCTTTAAACCCGTACAGGCGGTTAAGCCTAAATTTGCTCCAACTTTTAGGCCCTGAGGTAAACCAGTTAACAGAATAGTGTAACTTAAGTTTAGGTCCCCAACTCCTTTATAGTCGAGTATCCGTTTTGAACTGATTTTTAAATCATTTAGATCGGCTAATTCCTGATCAGAAATAACCCCTATCTTGTGCAGTTTCCTAGTCTCAGCAAAGTCCTTATCAGATAGAGGGTTCCAATTTTCAAATTTTTCAAATAGTTTAAGATACTTCATGGTTTTAAAAAGAATAACTACGATTTACCATAACGTTTTCTTCAGCGACCGGATCATATATAGAAAATTCAATTTTACCACCATGATAAAGTTGATAATCGACGTTATAAGTTGGATTAATTTCTTTTACTTTTATGTCTGCCACAAACGCAACATTATTTAAATACTCTCGAGGCTCTTCTTCAGGAATAAAAGAGTCTGCAGCC
>ENA-OSIY01000872-OSIY01000872.1-marine-metagenome-genome-assembly--contig:-NODE-872-length-16490-cov-6.771340_pt1 | contig 16490 bp, 18 predicted proteins | sample MGYA00237884_ERZ534233 | MGnify/ENA primary metagenome ERZ534233 (study PRJEB26412, sample SAMN06343840) | marine metagenome | isolation source: estuarine water | place: USA: Columbia River Estuary... | reverse complement strand
GGTAAATCTTTAATGAATACATAACCTTCATGGGATTTACCATTTTGTTTATCACTAAGTTTAATATAAACTTGTCCATTAATTTTAAATTTTCTTCTATCAATGTCAATACGAACCATATCATTTTCAATCATATTAGCATATGGATTTTGTCCCATATTTTTAAGTGTGTCTGTAAGATATGAAATTACAAGTTGTTGTTTTCTTTTAACAGCATCTTCATCTTCATCTTCGTTTTCTTCATCTTCATCATTATATAAATTTTCTTCAATGTGTTCTTCAATTATTTCAACAATATTTGATTTAATATCTGCATCATCAACAACCATATTATTGTCATGAACCCATTCTCTCATAGCATCGTCATTATCTGGTAAATCATAAATATCCAATACACCTTCCATCATAGAATTAACATTCCCTATGAAATCATCGGCTACTGTTGTGAAAAATTGGTTTCCTCTAATGAATAAGATAAAAGCATCTAATTTAACTATAATCTCTTCATAATTTTCTCGATAGTCAATTACATCTTTTATTTTATCACATGTGTCATCAGCTTCTTTCCATTTAGGATGATAAGCTCTTTGACTATCAGTAGCTATAACACTATGAATAAGTGGATTAGTGCTAGCTACATCTGATCCTCCTGCGTCTTCAAACGTAGGAACTTTACCTAAAGCAGCAAATTCTTTTCTAAATTTAGCCTCTCCTTCTATTACTTTATCTAATTCATCTTGACCTAAAGATTGAATCGCATCTGCATTAACTGAAATTCCGCCTGGTAAATTATATCCAAAGATTTGCATTTTATTTCCTAAAGCTATTTTAATTTTTGCTGCACAATATCTAAAGAAAGCTTCATCTGCAAACAATGCACACTCTGGAACAGTCTCGTATATTTGTAAAACCACGTCTTTAACCGGTAATTCACCAGTAAATCTAAGTTCGTGTGTTAATTGATTATAGTTAAAAGACATAGGATTTTGAAGAATTTGTCTAGTCATATCAAAATAACTTTCATTAATCACATAATATTGTAAGTTTTCAGCACCAGCCACAGTTCCTGTACCGCCGTAAAGACCGCCGTAAAGCATTCTTTCCATAGCAAAATCACCTGTTGTAAAAGTAACAGAAGTTCCTGCACCAAATCTAGAGCCAACCATATTAACACCATACACTGAATATACTTCACCACCACCTGTCAAAGCATCTTCTTTCGGTAAAGTAAAAGATCTTGTGCGTTTAAAATACTCTGTTTTAAAAAGAGGCAATGGTAAAATATAAAAGCTCTCTTTCATAGAGTATTCATAATTTTTATAAAACCATTTTTTAGCTCTTTGTACAATGTTATAAACTTCTTTTTTAGGTAAATTCATAGGAATCATACACGAACCCGTAATATCGTCTGCTAAATAATTTAAAAAATCGTTTGCGCATGTACTATCCCACGAAGGCGGTGTAGAAACTCCAGGTATTCTTCCATCATTTATATTGCTCATAGTCGTTAATTATATTTTGTATGATTTGATTATTTCAACATCATCGAATTTTGCAAATTTAGCATCGTATTTACCTTCTCTGAAGATTCCACCTTGCATAGATCCTTTAAAGACAGTGTCAGATCCATACACATAACAATTTTTAAGTACTGCGTTCCATGCCGTTTGACAAGAACCTACCTTTGAATTATTAACTTGTGTGTTGTAATAAATATTGCAATTTCTAATATCTGAAGATTGTATATCGCATGTAAAGAAATCGCAGTGAGTAAATTCACCCTGTAAAGAACATCCTATAAATTCATATGCCTCTAATTGAAAACAATATGGCAAATGTCCATTTTCTACTTGAATTCTTCCAGCATCAGAATCATAATTGATATTTCCTTTATCCATTTGACCTTGTGTAAATAACAAAGCCACTCTTTCTTTTATTTGTGGCCAATATAAATCTAAAACAGTTGGATCATTTGACATGTCAACCGTAAATTTACATTTTGGAAAGTTCTTTTCAATATTTCTCCAATCGACTCTTAGATCAATTACCTTTTTGTTATCGGCTAAAATCTTTTTAAGTTCGATTTTGTTTAATTCTGTAAAAGAATTTTGAGTATCGTTTGCGGTTGTCCACAATTGAACTAAAAAATAATCCATAAGATTTAAAATCTTAGCAGATTTTTCATGCCAATTTTCACCACCTAAATATCTAAATTCAAGATAGTTCTTTTGAAGTTTCTCAAAGTTAACTCCGTAATATTTTGTTCTAGGGAATATAAAGTTGTTAGAGCTAATATGCTCACCGCTATATGAATATGTTTCAATTCTAGGAATAACAAACTTTATTGATTTTGCGTATGTTGAATCTTGTCTGAGCGGAAATGCTTTCCAAACTTTGTCTTCATTAAAATCCAAGATGAATTTTAAAGGATTCATTTTAGAAAGTAAGTTTTTATTACCAGATAATTCTGGATTAAAACTTAAATTTAAATGAATAGAAGATCTATCTGTAGTGTAACCATTCTTTTTAATCCAGTCACACATCTTGATAATCATTAATCTACCGGCAGAATAAGGAACAGCTCCTGTAACTAATTCAATTAATCCAGCTCCACCAGACATATCTGGCTCCATTTTAAATTCATCCTGCGTTGGTTGAAATTCACTATGGGCTTTCTTTTCTACACGTATTTTCTTACCAAGTAATTTGCCAACTTCTTTGGCTGTATCTTCAATACTCGTATTAGAATAGAATTCGAATTCTACCCCAACCAAGCCTTTTGATAAAATGTCTGAGTCTTTAAGGTTTATCATTTATATAATGAATGTTATTAGTTCACTATATATATCCTTACAAATTATCTATAACAAAGCATCTAACTTTGTTTGTAACTTCTTGATTGTTTTATTGTAATCAGCTATGTTGCGCGGTTTGTCATAAACATTGATTCTTTTCCAAGATTCAATTCTTTTAGCTATGCCTTCTTCTCGCTGGTCGTTGTAATATGATTCGTCGTTATTGTAATTTTTAGCAGCGTCTCTCTTTACTATTTCCTTCCAAGTTGGCCATTCATACCAAGAATCTTTAGGATCATTTTTTATGGCTTGTATTATTTGATCATCACTTAATTTAGAATTTTTATCATATAATTCTTCAGCTCTTTTGATTCTAAATTCATACATTGATATTTCATCATTGATTTTTTCAAGCTTTGACATCTTTTTAATTTTGTCACTATATTCTTGGGTTATAGTTTTACTAGAAGTTTTAGGAATACTTGTTTTGGTAATATAACGATAATGTAATCTTTGTATGTTATAACCTCCGGCGTAAATTACTTCCGTTGAAAAGTTATACGTAACACCTTCTCTTTGTATTTGCGCAGTTATTTCTATATTTCCTTTAGGACTTCCACCTGCATTAATTGAAAGTAAATTATCAGAAGGTGTTGTGTATGCTTCGATAGATTTAACCATATCATATATCAGAGTAAGTCTAGTGATTTCTCTTTCATATTTAGAAAACTCTTTACCAAATTGTTTAATATATGCGGTTTCAGATTGAGATAACATGTTAACAATTGTTGGTTCTAAAGCATCCAATATCACATTTACTATATTCGTAGAGTTAGATTCATTCAAAAATTGAGTATATGATTTAATTTTGTTCATACGTTATTTATCTGTTTTAATTATACTGTAAATATAAACAAAAAACCCGAGATTAAAAAATCTCGGGCTAATTATTTTTATAAAGTTGTTAACAATTAAAGTTTTAAGAAAACTTTTCTGCTAGCTTCATCAATTCTAGTTACAGTAACTGCAATAGGATCTCCTTTTTTGATCGTAGAAGTATCAATACCTTCTAATTCAGAGATATGTAATAAACCAACGATACCTTCTTCAATTGTGATAAAAATACCATAGTCTTTTGTTGCTTTAACTGTACCTTGAACTAAAACAGGTACTGTATATTTAGCAGCTAAGCCGTCCCACGGATTAATTACTTCAACTTCTTCTTTTTGAGTCAACATAATCTTCTTCTCAGAGATGATTTCTTTAATACCAAATTCTATCGTATCACCTGGATTAACTTCTTTAGCTTCTAATTTAGCAACCCATTCTTCATTTAAGTCATTGATGTGAATCATACCAGTTAAACATCCATTAAATTCAATAAAGATACCAAATTTAGCAGAACCTGTAACTTCTCCAGTAAATGTTTGATCTTTAGCAACCGTTTTAAGTTTTTCAACTTCGTTAGGAATCATTGCTTGCAAATACTTTCTATGTGATACGACAACTGTACCTTTTTCATGCGAATAAGAAACCGGAACAACGTACATTTCAGTACCAATAATAGATTCAAAATTAGCTAATTTATTAGCACCTGCTAATGAACCTGGCATAAAACAGTCAATTCCCTGAATGTTAACCATGTAACCACCGCCTGGAATCATGCTAGTAACTGTACCAATATATGCTGTATTTCCAGTCTCAATTGATTTTTTCAAATCATTGATAATAGTTTGACGCATTCCTTCGCTAATAGAACCTAAGATAAATCCTTTTTGATTTTTAGTGCTTAAAATTCTAACAGTGAATTTAGCTCCAACTTCAATAAGACTTCTAATAGAAGATGGTTCTCTACCTAAATCGATATAAACCATTTCTCTGTGACCTACGTCTAACATAGCCCAATCGTTACTCATAGAGTAAATTGTACCATCATGATGCTCGCTTGGTTCAATAACAGCTTTGAAATCTGCCATAATACCTTCGTATAAATCAAACCATTTTTGTGCATCAGCACCTTGATAATAAACCTTTGTGTCTCCACTGGTTTTTACAAAAGGATTTCCCTTTCTCATTCTACTTGGACAATCTGCAGCATGCGTGTCCCAATCAAAATCTTCAAGAGATTGATTTGCGTTTAGGAAACGATTAGTTTCTTTTGTTTCTTTTTTTACAACTTCAACTACCGGAACTTCTAGTTCCAATGTTGCTGATAGTTTTGTTCTTTTTTTTGTTGACATTTTTGTTTTTGTGTTAATGAATATTATAGATTATATATGTTTTTTAGCGGGATAATCTTTATACGGGAATGCTACCTATTAATGTTTTAAGCTGAGCTACTTGAGATGCCATTGCGATTATAGAATCTGGAAGTTGAAAGGATATTTTATTAGCAGCTGCAAATATACCAACAAACCACGCTGCAATTGCATTTAAAATAGTTTTAAGCGCACTTACTTTTTCTTTTCCTTTTAATAAAACACTAACGGGGTTAGGTACGCCGGGAGCTGTTGGAATTGGAAGAGTAGGCGGTACTGCATTATTTGCTATCATGGTAGATATTTCGATTGGCATTTGTTTTACACCTTCTATAGCAGCTTTTACATTAATTTTAATAATATTAATTTGATTTTTTATTTCCGTCTGTGCTGCGTCCGTATTAAAGTATTCCGTTAATCTTTCTTTTGTTGCTTTTATTTCGGCTTCAGCTTCTTTAGCGTCAGCGTACGCTGCTTTAATTTCATCAAATTGCGGTTTAAATTGAATCTCTATCATATTTTTTATTATAGCCTTAGGATCTAATCCGGGAATAGAAATTGGAGCATCAGCCGCAGCTAACGCAGATGAAACATCTATTTGTTGTTGTAAAGTAGACATGTATCTTTTAATTTATATTATTTACCTTCTTGTTGATATGGCTTGTGTATTGGCACCCATGGTTTAACAGGTGTACCGCTTGGGCCAGATGGTGTTGGATGTATATGCGAATTGTAATCTGATTTAAATTTTTCTAAGAAACTTTCTAAAGATTTACCTCTAACTGCGGGTTCACTCGTGTCTTCTGAATCTTCACCCGTATTTGAAAGATATACATTCCCGGCATCTAGAAATATTTTATCGTCTGACGATATTTTAATTATACCTTTTTCGTCTAGTTGAATAATGGGTCTTTCTTTTATACCAGAACCTCTTGTTATAACTAAACCGTCTTCCGGTGAGTGATATATTCTTACGTTTCGTACTTCATCATATATTAAGCAAACCACGTCTTGCGGTTTCGAAGACGCGTCCAATATATCTTTTTTTAATGTCTTATTTTGATTAATTTGATATGAATATACTGGAGCATATATGTTGCCATTATCGAATATTATAGATACAATATCGCCGATATTGGGTATTAAATGTTGACCAACACTACTTCTATTTCCTGGGCTAGCCCATGGTATAGTATCTATAGCGATGTTATCGAAAGTTCCATATACTTTAACTTTACATCTACCGTTTTTAAGAGGATCTTTGTTATCTATAACTTCTCCAAGCCAATGACCATCTCTAAATGAATTCATCATAATAATTTATATTAATATATTACAATACTAAAATAGTACATACTATTTATCATTCTTTATTTGTATATGTTTCCTAATGCCTTTTGTAGTCCGTCATTTAGAACGTCTTGTATTGTTTGTCCAGCTCCAAAATAAACATTTCCTAAAAACGATTCTGCGATCTGTCTTGTATTTAATCGTTGCAGATTTGTGACATTATCTAATTTATTAACCAAATTCATATAAATGCCTTCTGTTTCTAATTTAGGTTTCATTCCGTCCATTGTGAAAGGAATTCCTGTTCTATCTTTAACAAAAGACGATGCAGAAGTAATAGCTTCTTGCTTTTTCTTTTCAGCCAATTTTTTCATATCTCCAATAGCTCTCTTTTTAGCTTCTTCGAATTTACTCAATTTGGGAGATTCAATAATAGGCGCAGGAGATTGAGCTCCCACTGACATTACCATATCGTCATCTATAATACCGTTCATAGCTATTAGTTCAACTTTAGTTAATTTTTCATAATTAAAAGCTATGATTTGAGAAGCCATTTCCGGAGCATCATTTTTAAGATCTGTAAAAGAAGTAACACCGGTTTGAATATTCCATTCACAATTAGTTAATTGAAACGCAAGATATGGTTTTTTATTAGAACCTGTTAAATCTAAGTCTACATCTGCGACTGTTTGCTGATCCGCTACAGTAGGATCAATGTTAAATTCGCTTACTTTGCCAATTTTATTCGGTTTAGTCATTTCAGCATTGGTTTTTCCTCCTGAATTTTCTCCGTTAAAAATAGGTCTAATATCAGATACGTATATTTTAACTGAAAATTTTCTTAAGTTGGGCGGTAAAACATAAGACCATGACTCTTCATCAAATACAGCCTCTCTATAATTTCTCATCAAACCCGTTATTGCTAAATTAATAGACTCTAAACATCCTATAGCTATTTCGTTACCGTCCTTTCCAATATACGGCTCATTTGTGTCGTATGCTTGTAATTTATCTAGGCCTGACATGGACTGCCAATACCATGGCATGTTTAAATTAATTTCTTGCAAACCTTTTTTAAAAGCTGCTAGCGCTTTTAATTTATTTTCATATTTTTTATTAACTACGGCTAATCTTTTTAAATAAGCCTCGGCGCCAGACTCATCAAATAACGGTGAAGATATAATAGCATCGGGTGTTGACGTTCCATTGGGACCGCTATTTACTTTAACATCACTCCACTGAAACAACAATAAGAAGCCTAAATAAGTAGGGTCTTGATATGGTAATGCTTTAAGCGCAGTACCTTTTCTAAAAAGTCCTGCTTTTCTAAATGCTTCGTTTTGTATAAAAAATGCCATCTATGATTTAATGTTTTGTTATTTATCTTTGTTATTTAGTGCTCTTAGTCATTGTCTTGGTATTGATAGTCTCTTTAGCCATAGTTTCTTTATTCAAAGCGCTTACTTTAGTAGGCCATTCTCTTCTTAATAAAGTTAATTTCTGCAAAAATGGTTCATCAGCTCCAGCCGTATATTCATATCTTATAGTGTCTATTACATAAAAACCACTTACAAATTCATCTAAAACTTGTTTATCTGCCAATGGATCTTCTTTAGATATGTCTTCTTTAATTAGTTCTTCTCCTAAAGTTTTAAAATTATTATTCTTTAATTTATCTTTGGTGTTTTTAGCTGCAAAACCCTCTTGCATTTCTCTCGTAAAAATAAGAATAGGTATTTTCATACCTCTATAAAGACCATGGTTTGGTGATGATAAAGTTACGTTTAATCCCATTTTATAGATTTCAGCTTTGTTAATATCATTAATAAGAGACGTTGTATAATAATTTATATGTGTATTGCCATGCGTTGGATCTACGTCCATTCTACCCATATATTGTTGTCTAACTTCATGTTTCCAATCATGCTCACCTCTTCTACCCTTTAATGGCTCTTCATTGTCTCTCATTTTTTCAGATGCGATAGGTTCAATATCGAAAGAAACTAATTTTTCATCTGAATCATTTTCAAAATATTGTAATATTGTTTTAGTTCCTTTGGAAAATGAAATACCACCAGCATTATTTGAAATAGCATAACCGCTAATATATTGAGAACTACCACCAAAATTTAAATGATTTGATAAAAGTAATTGACTTTTAAATGAATCAATATCAGGTACAGAATTAGTAGCATCCGTATATCCTCTATTAAAAACGTGAATTAAACTATCTTCAAACTCGTTTTTAGAATTAAAAACTTTATTTAAATCTATAAAATTAAGATAATAATATGGATCAATAAAACCTGTTTGAAATGACTTATCGCTAATATATGAATGCTTGATTAATTTTTTCATAAAATCTAATCTACTTTCAAAAGGACAAAGTCTAGCCATTTTATCATCAGTCGCATCTATATTAGACGCATAACCTAATTTTAAAGTAGTTGCAATGTTTTTTAAATGTTTATCAGTATTAGCACTTGGATAACCAACACTTTCGTGTATATTAAGTCCTGGTACTTTTAAAATACCTGACATTGTAAAAGTTCTTATTATATTTGGATCTGACATTGGATCTTTTTCACTATTAAAAACACTAGTGATTAAAAAATCAGCTCTAATATCTTTAAATGTTTTATCTTGTCTTGAAGCTATTCTAACACTAATCACATCGCCATCTCTTGGTAATGCATCGGCTGAAAAGGTATGGTCTGCATCTAAAAAAGAAATATTAACCATCGGAATAAAGCCAGACAAATCCAAGCTAAATGAATCAATATTAATATCTCTAATAATGATATTGTTGATTTTAACGAAAGGAACCCACGAACCTATTTGTTTAGAATTTTCATCTTTATCTCCAGATTCTTCATTTAGAGAATCTATCTTAATATCATCTAATTTAATAGTTGGCTCTAATATAGCTAAAACATGTCTATTAAGACTTGTAGATCCAATTGGCGTATTTTGATTTGCGTCTGCCATAAAATTATTTAGTTAAATCTATTGTACCGTTAAGTTTAATGACACCATCTTTAATAGTAACATTTGCTCCTCCTGTTTTTAACACGTTGGGCGGTAATATTTCAGTTGCACCATTTGGATATTGCGCAGCTTTTCTTTTTAAATACTCTATTCGTTTTTGATCTTCTATAGGTAAACGTTTAGTTTTTAAGAATTTATCTCTGATCACATCTCCATCTTCTTCAGTTAATTTATCAACAGGTTTTTTAAAGTTAATTAAACCAGAACGTATAGATGGTATTAATAAAATATCATCTTCGCCTATCGTAAAAGGATTTGAAATATTGTTATACTTTAATATGTAATCTGCATAACTAGCATCGCCATAATATCTTTTAGCTAATAGATCTATTCTACATGCGTATTCTTTACCAACTATGATTTTATCAATTATTTCTGTATTAGAAGTTGAAAAAAGTATAGTAGGTTCAGTCATCATGACAGTATCATCTATTATTCTTTTATTTTGAAATGTTTTTAAATTCATTATCCGTTAGCTAATTTTTTATATTCATCAAATTCTCTATCAGTCATTTTTATACCTGATTTAGTATTACGTAAATTAGGTGCTGATGTGTGTGTTGCATCACCGACTGCGGTACCTGCTATTTTTTCTTTATTGGTATCTGGACCATCAGCTGGCGTAATAAAGAATCTTCCTCTTCCTGCATTAAACATTGATTCTATTTCAGATTTATCTCTAGGTCGACCTGGTTTTAAAGTGATTGAAACTTCTAAATTTTCAGGAAAGTCTAATGGACCCAAAGGGCCTTTAAATTGAACTTCTGACTTTTCACAAATTAAATTACCTATAACAGCAATAGGATTTAAAGGATTTCCGATAGTAACATGCCATGCGCCAGTTGGTTCACCTGTTAAAAATGCATTTGCAACTTGACCTCCTTGTGGTGAATTAAATAAATCCATCAAAGCACCTCCTAATAAGTTGTTAGCTGTTTTACCTAATAAACTTGTAATGCCAGCCATTGTGCCTCCACCAGCTAGTCCTTTTAAATCACCTAATACCGATTTAAAAAATCCACCATAATCTCCGCTTGTTAATTTACTAATATCGCCTAAAGGTCTTCCAATAGAACCTTCACCTGAATTAGTATATCTAACTTCTCCACCCCAAAATGGTGCATTTGAATATGTCAATGCTAAAATATTTGCAAATTGATCTAAAAATAAAGCTTTTGGATTTGCATCACCGATAGCTCTCATTTCATATTGAAATTTAAGAGTAAATGATTGGTTGAATTCCATACCACCATCTCTAACAATCATTGATCTAATAGAGTTATATGGTCCATAAACATGGTTTGGATATGTCTCTTTAAAAGCATCAAATCCAGCACCAGCTGATTCAATTCTTCTTTTTTCAGCAGCATTTACACCGTTAGCTGTTGCGTTTAATGCACTTAATATGGTACTGTTGTCTATAAATGACCCTAATTTACCTCTTTTAGCTTGAGTTTGTGAATCTAGTACTTGAATATCTGCTTCAACAGGTTTCCACTTGTAATTATAATCGAATTTTAATATTTCTTCTAATTGATTACCAGTGGCTTCTGACATCCACGTGACTGCTCTAGCAATATCTGGTTGTGCAACGTCTATTAATGCTCCGCCCTTATCTGTCATTTTGATATGCATAATATCATCTCCAATTGGAAATGAAAATCTACGCAAAGTGATCATGTGGTTGTTTGGTATTTTACCTAAATATTTACACAATGCAAAATCAGACCATTCGTATTTATAACTTTTGTGTTTTTCACTCGCATTACACTTACTAATTATTTTTGAAACTGTTGGATTTTCATATAAATCTTTGTCTCCGAAATCTACAGTATTATAAGAATCTATGTTTGATCCGGTGTCTTCGGTGAATGGCGTACCATTAAATCTAAATAAAGCAAAATTATTAAAAATCGATTGTTGTGTAGGCTTTCCAGATATAGTCTGCTTAGTGTCTTTAGTTGTATAAGACGTAGACATTATCTTTTTATTATATAATTTAAGCCCTCCAGGATCAACTTGTGAAGTTAAATCATAAACTTTTGGTTGAGATGATTGATCTGGAGAAATAATATCTTCATCGGCAATAGGCGGCTTTCCAAGTAAATCTTTTTTAGAAGCGTCTACCTTAGCTTGGCTATTCTTCTTAAGATTTACTTTAGCTTTTTTTGCTAATTCTGCATCCTTTGCAGCTTTAATCTGTTCCTTGGTTAATTTTTTATTATTCGCCATATTAAGTTATATATGTTAAGTGCCTAATCGGCCTTATTACATATATATCTTATTTAATATTATTCTATGTTGTCTAGTTCTTTATTATCAGCTCTATACAATAATTTATCGAAATAATCTTTTTCTGGTTTAACTCTATCGGCTAAGAATTTTTTAAGTGAAGCTTCGAATTCTCCACGAGCATGGTAGTAATATTGTCCCTTTGAATAAAAGGAGCGACTGGTCAGATCCCATAAATCTTTAATATTCTTCTCAACGAAGTGATCTTGAAGAGAGTTGAAGAGCTCTTTCAATTCGCCCTGTGTCTTTACGCAATATACTGAATCTACTGCGATCATATAACTTTCCCATTTTTCAGTAAACACTCGTTCTAAATCTTGTATCGTAGGGTAAAGTGATCGCTTAAGATTGATCTTAGTTTGTTTAGATTCAAAATCACGCTTAAATGTAAGACCAAAGAAATATCTTTTTAAGAATGCGACATCATCATAAAACTTATTTATTTTAAGTTGATATTGCGGCATATCAGTATCAAACTTCACATCATATATGACAGCTTGTACCGGGAATAAAACGTTAGGGTATCTAAAATTAGAAAGTAAGGCGTATACTGTTTCGCCTTTTGAAAATAAACGATGGCGTATCATACTTTTTCAATGAATTTAACAGAATCGAATTTAGATAGAACAGTTTTTCCAGGATAATCGTCTCTGTTAATAATGAATAGAGAAATGCTCATTTCGTTTTCTTCTATTTCATATATTGAACAAAACATATCAGAAACTGTTTCGATGGTTTCTGCGTTTAGATTTTTAATTACGTAAAGTAATTTAGATTTGTTATTGTTTTTGGCATCTTGAATACCTTTAACTAAATGTAATCCTATGATTGTGTCTGGCGGTTGAATTCCATCAGGATCAGATTTTGACAACTTAACATTGATCGCATAGTAATCTATTACAGATTCGTAAGCATCCGCTGTTTTTAAAAATTTGACAAAATCTCTTCTGTTTGAACACCAAACACAATCTATGATTAATTTCATTTATAACATCTCTTCGAAGTGTTTAAGATCACTTTTAAGTGCCTTAATCTTTTCTTCGATTTCAGTTTTTGAAGGCTGATATTCATCACCCCAGTCCACTGATATTTTTATTTGGTTTTTATCTTTAGAGTTACCAAGCTCTAGACCTGAATCTAAGATTAAATCATTGATGAAATTAATCTTAGATTCAGTAGCATTAGAACTTTCAAAATCATATACAGTAACAGAAGTATACACTTCTCCTGCTGCATTGATGTTATCATCTTCGACTATCTTGATAATACCATTATCTGCTAGTTCTAATCTTATGTTTTGCATTATGCTCTAGATAGTTTTAATTTGTAAGCTTCTTTTTCTAATCTCTTAGCCTGCTTTCTGTCAGCTGTAAATGTTTCTCTGTTTTTAACATTTCTCAATGAGAATGCTTCTTCTAACATTTTGATTTCAGCGTCGTTATAACCTAATTCTGTCCAAGTTTCTTTAGACTTATTAAGTACCGTTTGTAATTTCTCTTCGATTTGAGTTTCTACCATTCTAGTATGCGCTTCGTGAATTTGTTTACCTTCTTCTCTAGTTTTAGCATACCAATTAGCCATCACTGGTCCTAATGGATTATAATCATTTTTGATTCTTAAGAATCCAGCTCTACGATACATTTCGCGTCTTTGACGTCTACTGAAAGATGTTGTTTTTTTAGCCATTGTAATAATTGTTTATGTAAGTATTTAATTGTTCTTTTAAGTATTCCTTTAGACTATCTATTTCAATTTTGGAGGCTACTGATTCCGTGATAGTGTCTATTAATTCGTCTCGCTCTTCATCTGAGTTCTCTAATAAAATAGCAAAAACTTCTTTTTTAGGTAGATTAATTCCTAAACTAAAATCTACAGTTTCCACATTCTTCTGAGATAGTTTGGCAATTAGAGATTGAAGTGGCGTTTCTGTAGGGATTGGTTGGGAAATTTGCTGGGGGATTTGCTGGGAAATTTGCGTGGGAGATTTATCTTCATACACATTTTCCGCTATAATACTGGTTCTAGAATTAACCTTAGACCCATTTCCTAAAGGCTTAGCATCTGGTAGAGGCATATCACCGTCTAATGATTCTAATAAGAATTCCTTAGCAACGGTCTTATAAATCTGAGAGCCGTCTGTGAAATATAAAAATTCACTATCCTCTTCCTTTAAGGTTACTACTTTTCCGAATGAATCCCCTTTGATCCATTGGAATACCCTTGTTTTTTCTAACTGTTCTGTATTATTACTCATAATTGTCTGATTACGCTTCTTGTGTCTCAGAGATGCTATGAAATTCAATATTTGTTTCATTATACTTCTCCATAAATTTATCTATAAATCGTTCTGATTCCTTTGTCTTATCTGAACCCATCCAACAGTCTACTCTCTTAAGGTACATATTGTAAAAATACTGAGAGCCTTCTTTGGCTAGTTTGTCTTTTAGTACTGTAACGTCCTCTGGATAATGTCTTACATTAAATCCCATACTCTAGTTATTTATATAAATTAATTAATCATTGTTCCAGACAATCACTTGATTGACCTCAATACCCGCGCGCTGTAATAACATAATACCTGACATGTCGCGATAGTCTTCACAATAATAAACTTCCTTTACCCCGGCTTGAATAATCAATTTAGCGCAATCAAAGCAAGGTAGTGTAGTAGTGTAAAGAATAGTGTCTTTAGAAGTCAAGGTAGATTTTGCCAACTTAGTTAGCGCATTTGATTCAGCATGTAGGACTTCTCTTTTGGTAGTGCATTCGCAACCATCGTGTGAATACGTTTCACATTCATTGTCAAATCCATGAGGTGTTCCATTATAGCCAAATGAAACGATCTGTTCGTCTTTGACAATTACACATCCAACCTTACGTCTTTCTGCATAAGATAGTTTAGCCACTTGATAGGCTATTTGCATGTATATGACTTCTATATTTATACGTGGCATTTAGTTTTTATTTTTACAGTTATTAAAATGGTATCTTTTCATATTTGAAGCTCCGCCTTCTTTATCACAGTGTGGACATTTTATTTTTTGCTGTACTATTGTTTTGCCAATGTGAGATTCAGACATTTTTTGTTTAGTTTCTTCACTGTGTTGTTTTCCTAGCATAGTTCCAGTCATACCTCTTCTAGATTCAGACATTTTTTGTTTAGTTTCTTCACTATGTGGTTTTCTTTCAATAGCTTTTTGTGATTCAGACATTTTACGTTTAGTTTCTTCACTGCGGATTTTACCTAATGCAGATTCAGACATTTTACGTTTAGTTTCTTCACTGTGTTGTTTTCCCAACATAGGCGATATTTTACCTTTAAGTGAATTTGATCTTTTATGTTTAGTTTCTTCAGATTGTTTTAAACCTAAATTGTGTGCAGGTTTACCTTTAAGAGATTCAGATATTTTACGAGCGATATCTGAATTGCCAGTTATATCATAATCAAATTTGGTGGAAGTTTGTCTAGATTTATTATAAAACATTGGATTTTTACCAACGTTGAATTTTTTATGTAAATCTATTTCAAGCTTTATAGCATCTTCTCTATTTTTAAAGATTTCTAGTACATTGTATTGAAACAATTCTTTACATTCTAATTGTTCATTAATAAAATTTGAATCGCTGGATGAAGAAAAATAAATTATACCTAAATCAGATGAAGGTTCTACATCAGAGCTCCTAACCCCAATATAGGCCATTCCGTTTTTAGTGTTAACTATAGAATAAACATAATGATATTTCATATTGTATATATCTATGCAATTTGAATTATTGGTTAAAATTCTAGGCATATTTTAAATCTTATTAGTTATTTATACTAATTTCCTGGGATTTGTTTACAAAAAGAAAGGAGACCAATTTGGTCTCCTTTCAAATATAAGATGATACGCTTATATATTATTGGTTAGCTGCTTCTTCTTCTCTTTCTCCTGGAGTCATATTAGAATCTTTAGCCTCATCAACTTTTTTACAAAAAGCCTCTTTGATTTGGTTACATGCAGCTTCGTATGCTTCTAATGCATAGTCTTCTCTCATTTCTTTTAAAGTATTAGCTGCGAATCCACCAACTAATGCAGCATTTTCAGTCATGTACGTTTCAATAGTGTGTTCGTCATGCTCATCATTTGCCCAAGCAGCAGCTTCTTCTTTCATCATGCCATAGCACTCTTTAAGAATTTCACTTACTGGTCTTTTAGGTTCGTCTTTACTTTTTTTTTCAGCGTCTTCAGCTTCTTCCTCCGCCGGAGTTTCTTCAGCTTCTTCTTTTTCTTCAGCCTCAGATACTTCTTTACCGATATCTTCACCTTCAGCTTGATCTTTTAAATCTTTGTTTACTTCAGCTGAATCGTCTTCTGCTCTATCTTCAGCCTTAGCGTATTTTTTACCATCAGCATCAATAACTTCTGGAGTTTTGTCATTTAAGTCATTTTTTAACTCATCTGCTTCAATTCCTGTTACGTCATTAGCTTCGTTAGCTTCTTGTTCTGGTGATTGTACTTTGTCTGCATCTTCGGTTGATTCCTCTTCTGGAGTACCTAAGTCTACGATGTCTTTTTCAATTTCTTCAGCTCTGTCCATTTCTGAAACATACTGTTCAAATGTTTTTAATTTTGCCATGATAATGATATTATTTTATTATGTTTTTAAAGATTATATATCTAGATTTTTTAGAGATTCATTAATAATTAGAAATTCTTCGAATGTAAGGCCTTCTGTTGCAGATATTACTTTTATTTTATCCATCTTTTCCATAGCCCAATCAACGCCTTCGTCTCCGCCCCAAATAAGCCAAGCTACATAGCCT
>ENA-OSIY01000871-OSIY01000871.1-marine-metagenome-genome-assembly--contig:-NODE-871-length-16496-cov-10.496437_pt1 | contig 16496 bp, 11 predicted proteins | sample MGYA00237884_ERZ534233 | MGnify/ENA primary metagenome ERZ534233 (study PRJEB26412, sample SAMN06343840) | marine metagenome | isolation source: estuarine water | place: USA: Columbia River Estuary... | reverse complement strand
TGCATAATAGTTTGAATTACACGAAACTTAAATTTATCCCAAGATTTAGTAGTAAATTTTGACAATTCGAACTGTTGAGTATAAATTTGAATAATACATTGTCTATCTTCCGCTATATACTCTCCACCTATATATATCGGACTATCAATATTTTTTGAATTGCGAGATTTAGAAAACGATTGTTTCCAATCTATTTTCGTACGCCATTTTCTACAATATTGCATTAATTTAATAGGATTATTCTTATAGTTGTCTAAATCATTCCAGACTTTAGCTGGTATGAATTTTGCACGAAATGGTCTATCCTCGAAATTGAGGAATTCCACAAAATCAAAATCTAAGGTTTGGATATACTTCATGGAACACCTTTATTTGATAAAAGGTATCGGTAGATCCATTCCCCTTTCCCAGAAATATAGTTCGATATCGATAGGAAGGATCTTCCGCATACCTCGTAAAACTTTTTTATTGTCTTCGTAATCACTCATTCTATATCCTTAAACCATTTTTTCGCTCGTAGCTGTATCTTCAACCCGTTTGATTCTTTTGCTGATACAATTAACCATACAAAATTAGAATCAAATTCATCAATAGAAATACTTGGGAATAAACCAGATAACCTTGAAGTGGTAAATGGAAATTTCGGGATTTATAATCTATTCGATTTTGAGGCCAACCATCACGTCGGCAACGTCTTTTATAAAACGGGAAAAATGGTTCTATCCACAAATAATTCCATTTTTGACGAGATTTTTGAAAGTGATGTGAGTGATGAGCCAGTATATGATATTTACTACAATAGTAAGGAACAGTTATATGAGAAAGAGATAATTTGTACTATCAACCCAGGCGAGTTCAATTATTCCACGAATCCTACATCGTATTACAAACCCACATTTTTATTGGATATAAACAAAAATGGTCAATTTGATTTTGAAGATTGTGATAAAATCTTACGATCAATTTACAGAAAACTTACAGGCGTGGAGACGTGGTGGAATACGTTTAATATAGTAAATCCAGAAGATCCAGTATCATTTACAGATAAAGTTGAAAGCAGTCTATTCTACCACTATGTAAGCGCTTCCTTTAAAGATAAAAACTCCGTGTCGTTGGTATCCGAAAAAGTTACAAATGCGGAATATTCATATATAACCAATGATTTAAATTATGTTTTGGATATAAATTCAGATGGCATAACTGATGACGCTGATATGCAGATTATCTGGAAATATTTTATAAATACTTTAACGCCTATTAATTATAATTTCTTTATAACTTCTAAAAGCGTAGGAGTTAGGAGTAAATTCACACAAGCATCCGACTATTTAGATGAAATAACAGGAAAGAGAAACGTTCCTACTATACTCGATGGATTTCAAACCAGGTGGACATCTGGGTCTATGAATCCTACCAGTTCATATATGGTCCCATATATCACCACTGTAGGATTATACAACGGATTGGACTTGGTAGGAGTGGCTAAATTAGGAAGTCCTATAAAAAATGAAGGATATTTTCCTTTAAACTTTATTATACGATTTGATATTTAATTTATATTTATACATATATGGCAAATCCCACTGATAGACTAAACATGGAAGATAGATACAAGACATCCAAAGCCGGCGGTGCATTTGATGCAAAGTCGGCAGGTGGAACTGGTAGAATTCCGAATGATTCTGATAAAAAATGCTTAGCTTCAGACATGGAAGATAGATACAAGAAATGCAAAGCCGGCGGTGCATTTGATGTAAAGTCAGCAGGTGAAACATTCGTCGATAAAATTAAGAATGATTTCGCAGACGGATTTACAAAGGGCGGCGAAAAAACCGGCCTTCCGAAAAAAGATTCCATGTTTTTAAAGGGGCATAATACACAAAAATATAAAGGTTAAACTTTATAGGTGATATATATCACCAGATGATTTTAGGGTTTGATGCGTCAACTTCAACCGTAGGGTGGGCCTTTTCCGATAATAATCGGATACTTGACGCTGGTTTTATAGACATAAAAAAACAAGATTCTTCTAAAGAAAAGTCTTTTCATGTTATTTCACACATTGAAAAAAATCCACTTTTCAAGAAAGTAGAAAAAATTCACCTCGAAGCTGCTTTAAGCGGGTTCGCAGGCGGATTTACGTCACAACAGATCATAATAAAATTATCGAGATTTAACGCAGTCTACGAATACATTGTGAGTGAACATTGGAACAAGCCTGTAATTTTATTGAATGTAAACACCGCGAGAAAAAAGGTTTTGGGAAAGTGTAGAGAAAAGGGAATAAAGTCAAAAGACTTTGTAAAAATGTATTTAGAAAAATTGCACGATATACATAAGTTCGATGTGTTAAATAAAAAAAACAATTGGGATGTTCGAAATTCGGATATGTATGACGCTATAATCTTATCTTTAAATTAAGTTGGCGCCTTCATTTAAACGTGTTATTCTTAAAGAGATGTTATCACAAGAAGATACAGTTTCCATATTAAACAAGGCTCTAAAACAGAGCGCTAGACTCAGAAAGGGAACTGACGCTGTATATTTCTGTCCGAAGTGTAAACACCATAAAAGGAAGCTTGAAATTAACATTGTATCAGGTAAATACCACTGTTGGGTTTGTAATCTATCCGGCTTAAACTTAAGATCTCTTTTCAATAAATTAAATGTATCTAAAGAATATTATAAAATATTAGATCAATCAAGTGGAATCCGTCTTAATTCGGGGCGTAAAATTGAAGACCTAAAGGATGTTTTTTTACAAAAACCGAAAACGTTAGATGTCTCAAAACTACCAGATGAATATCGACCCCTTAATGAATATAGAAATTCTATAGAATATAGAAACGCTATTTCATATTTGTTAAAACGAAATATAACTAAACATGATATATTGAGATATCAGATCGGTTATTGTGAGGATGGTATTTACAGACAGAGAATCATAATTCCGTCGTATAACAAAGATAACGATTTGAATTTTTTCGTCGGTCGAAGTTATTACGAACATTCGAAGCTTAAATATAATAATTGCACATTTAATAAAAATATTATAGGATTCGAATCGGTTGTTGATTTTAATCAGCAAATAACATTAGTCGAAGGTCCATTTGATGCGATGGCGGTTCGATATAATGTAATACCTTTATTTGGTAAGAATTTATCTAAAAAATTAAAGATTGAACTATTAGTAAATAAAGTTCCAAGTGTAAATGTGTTATTGGATAATGATGCATTCAATGACTCGGTTAGGATTGTTGAGTTCTTGATTAAGAATAATATACCAACCAGAATAATAAATATTGGAGAAAAGGATCCATCTGTGTTAGGATTTGAAAGAACGTGGGAATTGATTAGAAGTTCTAAAATTTTAGATTTCAAATCGTTTTTTGAATTGAAAATGAACTATGAACATCGTAAGAATTAATAGTGATATAAAAGAATTTGCAGGCATATTACATATCGCCGACATTCACATACGATTGACAAAGAGACATGACGAGTATTCATCAGTCTTTTCTAAGTTATACGACGTGGCCAAGAGAATGCCTATCAATTCGTGTATCGCCGTATTAGGAGACGTTTTCCATTCGAAGTCAGATTTAAGTCCTGAATGCGTTAAGTTAGCAGGCGATTTTCTAAAAAATTTGGCAGACATTAGACCTACGGTGGTTATTTCAGGAAATCATGACGCGACGCTTTCCAATAAAAATAGACTGGATAGTTTAAGTCCAATAGTTGATGCTTTAAATCATCCAAATTTATTTTATCTTAAAAATACAGGGTTGTATATCCTCGGAGATATATTATTCAATCACATGTCCGTATTTGATGAGTCATCGGATTATATTAAGGCCGAGGATATTCCCAAAATATATTTAAATGAAACGAGACATCTTATTGGATTATTTCATGGACCTGTAAATGAGGCAATGACAGACGTTGGTTATACCGTAAGCAACCGTTCTATAACTACATCTTTATTTAATGGACATGACATTACGTTGTTGGGAGATATACATAAATACCAGGTTTTAACCACCAATTGTTCAAAAAAATCGTCGATTGTATATTGTGGATCTATTATCCAACAGAATCACGGCGAGGATTTAAATGGACATGGTTGTGTAGTGTGGAATTTAAAACAAAGAACATTCAAACAACTGAATCTTCCAAATGATTATGGATTTTTCACAATAGATATAAATAAAGGAAAGTTAATAACGGATATATCAAATTTACCCAAAAAGGTAAGATTGAGGGTTAGATGTTTTGAGTCAGTTGCATCAGAGGTCAAATCCGTCATATCTGAAATTAGATTAACCTCAGACGTAATTGAAATAACTTACGTTCGCGTAGATGGCGCAGATTCGACTTCTGTTAAAACCATAGATACCAAAGATTTAAATCTATCTGACATCGGTTCCATAGATTACCAAAATAAACTAATTAAAGATTTTATAAATGGAAAAGTATCAGATGTCGTCATTTCGGACGAGTTATATGAAAGGATTTTTGAAATAAACAAATTCCACAACCAATCAATTGATAATGATAAATTGGTTAAAAATATAAGATGGAAACCCAAGAAATTCGAATTCAGTAACATGTTTAGTTATGGTGAAGACAATGTGATAGATTTCACCGACATGCGAGGTGTTGTGGGGTTATTCGCACTGAATGCTTCTGGAAAATCTTCATTATTGTCGGCTTTAAGTTTTTGTATATTTGATAAATGTGACAGAGCATTCAAAGCATCGCACGTGTTAAATTCACAGAAAATGACATTCAGTTGCAAGTTTAACTTTGAAATAGATAAGATAGATTATTTTATAGAGAGAGTCGGAAAATCTGATAAAAAGGGCAATGTAAAAGTAGATGTCAAATTCTGGAGGGAAGAGAACGGTAAAATTACGGAATTGAATGGTGAAGCTAGAAGAAGTACAAATGATTTAATACGAGATCACGTAGGAAGTTATGACGATTTCATATTAACCGTTTTATCCATACAAAATAATAAGGCTGGCTCATTTATAGATATGGGTCAAACTGAACGGAAGGATTTATTGTCACAGTTCATGGGATTAAATATATTTGACATATTGTATCAAACTTCATCTGAAAAGATGAAAGAGATATCATCCGAAATAAAAACGTATTATAAAAACGAAACGTCTGACACTGTTGACAATTTGACAATCAAGATTGAATCTCTTAAGAAAAATTGTTTAAAGTTAAACGAGGAATATGATTCATTGATTTGTGAAAAGGAAACTTTCAACGGTTTTCTTATGGAGGAGAATAGGAAATTGGTGAAATTGGAGAAGGATGTTCCGACTGATATCGTCAAACTTGCAAGAGAACAAGAAGACGTTGAAAGATTCATAAATAAAAATGTAGATGAATTGTCTGCGTTAACAATTTCAACAAAAAAGCTAGAATTGACTTTAAGTGAATCCTCATCCTTATTCGTCAAATTTGATAAGGAAGAATTATCCACGAAATACACCGAACTTAAAAATTTGAAGGATTCGTTATTATCGGTTAAACACGATGTAGATAAAAAGAAAATATTTATTTCTGCTAAATTAGAAAAAATAAACAAATTGAAGACGCATGAATATGATCCGAATTGTAAATATTGTGTGAATAACGAATTTGTTAAAGACGCGATGGTTGCGCAATCGTCTTTAGACAGTGATAAAGATGTAGCCAGCAAACTTGTTAAAAATTATGAATTATTAAATGCAAAAATTAAAGAATTATATCATGTAGAAGATGAGTATACTACGTGTCAGAAATTGGATACGGATATTAAGGTTTTAGAAAAAAAGATGGTGGATGCTAATCGTGACACTTTGATTTTGGAGAATACAATAAATACATCTAACGTGGCTCTTTTAAAGATTTTAGATTTAGTAAAATTATACCATCAACGCAAAACCGATATAGAAAATAATATTTCAGTGGAGGGTAATATTGATAATATATCCTCCAAAATAAAAATTCTTGATGTTTCTATAAAAAATAAAAACAACGAGATTATAAGTGAATTTTCAAAAGTAACATATCTGGAAAAAGATAAGGTTGATAAAGAGTTATCCATTAAAAAAATAAAAGAGTTGGAATCGGAATTAATTGCATATAAATACTATGTGGATTCTGTGTCGAGGGACGGCATTCCATTTGAACTCATATCAAAGGCCGTGCCTGTATTAGAAAAGGAAGTAAATCACATTCTGACTCAAATAGTGGAGTTCAGCATCAATATACAGACCGATGGAAAGAATGTGATTACAAATCTTGTATATAATGACAAAAAGTGGCCACTTGAACTATCAAGCGGACTTGAGAAATTCCTCACGTCATTGGTTCTTAGAGTTGCGTTAATAAATATATCAAATCTCCCAAGACCAAATTTCATAGCAATAGATGAAGGTTTCGGTTGTGCGGACGCGGATAACTTATCATCCATGAGTGCTCTATTTTCTATATTGAAGAATAGTTTTGATTTTATGCTTATAATAAGTCATTTAGATTCAATGAAAGACATGGTTGATAGTCATATTGAAATAAAGAAAGAAAATGGGTTCTCTAAAATAGATAACTAATACCTATTTATAGACACTGAGCATATGCATGGAAGTCTAAAAAGAGGAACTAAATATGATTTATTAAATCGTAAGGTCGATATAGAAGATGTTTCATATCGATCTAAGTATTTCACAGTGTCGGATTTGAATGAGTCATTCTCAGCTGGGAAAAATTTGTTCTCGATAAATGGATCCGACCTTTTAAAGCCCCGAACCAACATTATTCTTGAAATATTGGATTCTAAAAATAATCCATTATATTATGAAGTTGGAAAATCGGGATATGCCTCATATCTGGATACAACGGATTTAGTATTATCTGTTCATGTATATGAATCAACTCCCGCCGGTTTTGGAAAGGTTGTTTTACTAGGTACAACCAAAGAAAACAAAACCGTTAGATGGTCGACCAATATAAAGATTAACCCATTGACGGATAATTCGAGTAAGGTTATATTTTTGAAAGAACCGACAATCGAATTCACCGAGTTTCTATCTCTAATATTAAATGAGGATATTTCATCTAATTCACAGATTATAAATACTATATCGGGGACCATACTTGCATCGGCAATCGTTCCAGAAAGTTATTCTGATTTAGATTCTTTTGATTTTAAAAAAATTGACGTAGATTATCGAATAAAATATGAAAATCCGTCGGCCGTTCTTCCGTCGAATTTATTCTCATCTCAAAATAATCGTAACTCTATAATTCTTTACGTAAATAAAATTGCGTATTTGGATGGCGCCGTACAAAAAACCGCGTCGGTAGACATCACAGAATCATTTGTGGTATCAGATGTGGTTAATAATTATGAATTAAACCTGGATCGGCCGTTTGTTTATAACATAAACGGAGTGAATCAAGTAGTTCCGATACTATCCGCTACATTTGAACAAACTTTCAATTCTTCTATTTATATAACGTCTTCGACCTTAATTTCATCTTCGGGGTTTCGGCCCGACGGAGATGAAGATCCTAATATTTTCTTCTCAAGACAAATAGGCGACGAGGTAGTATTCTTGAAAGAACCTTTTTTGGATGTAGTTTATAAAAATTTAAAAACTCTTTCTGGAAAAGTTCATAGACATAAGGTTTATAGGAGGGGGTTAAATAAAGCGTCAGACTTTGAATGTATATCAGATGAACCACTGGTTGAAACCGAGATTTTCACCGATACATCAACCGTTAATAGATTTTTTAACAAACTTGGGGAGTTTTATAATTTAAAGCACATTAATAGATATTATTATACAAGTTCAGCCGATTTGTCCTTGAGTCATAGTTCAGTTGACATTCTCAATTCTATGATATGTAACGTTGACTCAATCAATGAAGATCAATCCAGATATATAATATTAAAAAATGACAGTTCCCTTGTTACTATATCCCAATCCAAATCATCATATGTAAACTATAACCAATCTTCGGATTTGGTGAAAACAGGTTCTTCATATGATTCAAATTTTATACAATTATATAAAAATGCAGACTATCTATTTTCATCAAATGTAGATATAAAAAAATTAGATTCGTCTTCGGAAAGTAAATTAATTTTTTATTTAACGGGATCATATAATTCAACGTCTTCAAGAAGTGAACAGAATTATGTGGATGGGAAAGGATTGAAATTACACGAATACGTTTTACCTGTTGGGGTGGAATTTAAAACGTTTAAAAAAGACAATTTTACTTTTCTGAACTTTTTAAATGATTATATAGGAACACTTGTAATAATCCCCGTAAACATATCAAATTTTAGAATAAGTAAATTATCAATGATTTCTCATGCTGAATTTGGGTTCTCGCCTGACGTTTTTGTTAGTAGGATACCGTTTTCCGTATCAATTAAAAATGAACAATATGAGGTGAAAAGTGAATTTCTAGATGTAAATAATAATTCTATATATTCAAGCATAAGTAGAATCATAAACGTCGATAAATACGGTCAAACATTGTTTAAAAATATTGCGAATTACCTCGTCGCGGATAGTTCAACTATTCAAAATGTTTTATCATCGGGATCTCTAACACTTTCCGCCTCTCGGATACCTGGCACCGGTGAAAATGACTTTGTTGCATCAGGTAATAGAGCTTGTTTGTCGGTTATAGAAAGTTTCGCCGTACAGGAACGTAATATCCTCGACCCATCTCCTTTTTTCATAGTCGAGAATGGAGCGGTTGGAATAGGAACATATGTTAAGATTTCCGGATCTCTTAATATAACTGGTTCCATTAATATGAGTGGATCTGTTTCATTGTTGGTCGGTACAAGCAGTTATGCTTTAAATAGCTTATCAAGCAGTTATGCTTTGAGCAGCAGTTATGCTAGTCAAAGTTTATCAAGCAGTTATGCTTTGAACAGCAGTTATGCTTTGAGCAGCAGTTATTTGAATTATACAAGTGTAGGTTCTTTACCCAACTCCGTTTACTTTACGGCATCCGCATTTCCGGAATCTGCTAGGTCTTCATCTGGTTATATTAAAGCCGAGTTGGCTGGTGTTGGAACTATATATATACCATATTACACGTCTATTTGACTATTTATTATATTATGAACGTTGAAATTAAATCGCTGATAGAGTCGTGTATATATGAGTTTTTTCAATTGAATGAGATTGAATCTAGAATACAACATGCGGAAGATTTAGTTTTCTGGGAAGGATCGAAAGGTGCACTTAGATCTGTGAAGAGCATCGTTGATTTGGAAAAGGGAGGCCATCAAAATTTAACAATAAAATGGGACGGTTCACCTGCTGTAATATTTGGTAGGAATCAAGATGGAAAATTTATATTAACTGATAAGAGCGGATTTTCAGCAAAAGGTTACGACGGGCGGTCAAAGTCGGGTGAAGAGTTGGAGAAAATGTTTTTAAATAGAGGAAAAGTTGGAGCGTCTGATAAAAGTGAAGAATATAAACTATTCGCTTCAAATATGAAGAATGTATTTAAGATATTTGAATCAGCCGTTCCGTTAGATTTTAGAGGATTTTTCAAAGGCGATCTTTTGTTTTTTAATCGTCCACCTATTTCAGATGGAAAGTTTGTGTTTAAACCAAACGTAGTAACATATTCAGTTTCAGTAGAGTCTGACTTGGGGAGACGTATACAGAAAAGTTTGGCAGCGGTGGTGATTCACAGAGTAGTAGATGAAGTGGGAGTTGAATCGTCTATCCGAGATTTTAGTATGTTTATGGGAACGAATTTACTCGTAATTCCACCCATCACAATACAATCTCCTCCAATTGTTGATAAATCTAAAGCAAGAGTTTTATTAAATCTTATAAAATCAAAAGGGTCGAGTATAGATAAATTGTTGGATGGATCCACCTTGAATAATATGAGATTGTCGGATTTTCCTGACATACTATATACATACACGAACAGTAAAGTGGATACTGGTTTAGAAAATTTAGGAAATGATTTTCTACGTTGGTTGAAAACAAGCAAAGTTAGCGATAATAAAAAGACCAAAATTGAGGAATATATAAACATAAATAAACAGCCATTTGAATCAATGTGGGAAATAGTTCGTGGGATAATGATGTTGAAAGATGATATAATATTTCAATTAGATAATAGGGAGAACTATATTCAAGCATCAATAGGTTCTCACAGTGGAGGAGAGGGTTATGTATTATCCCACCCAGACGGAGATATAAAATTTGTTTCTCGATCTGGATTTTCTGCTGCCAATAGATCGTTAAGACGTGAATCTTTATTTATGGAAGGTGGGAATGTATTCAAGTCAACATCCGGTTCACCTGATACTGTTCGTATAAACAAGTTGGATGTTGAACCTACTGTCAAATGGTTAGAACGGGTGACTGGTTTGAATCTCATTGACAATATGTTGGGCACAACCGGTAAAAAGGAATCTTCGGGCGATTTGGATTTGGCGGTTGACGACTCTAAAATTTCAAAAGATGAATTGGTGAATAGATTGTCAAGTTGGGCGAACAAAAACAATCAAGTCCCAAAGGATATTATTAAAAAAACAGGAGACTCAGTTCATTTCAAGACACCTATATCAGGAAATTCAGTCAATGGATATGTTCAGACTGATTTTATGTTCGGAGATCCTACGTGGATGATTTGGAGTATGAGAGGTGGCCAAGATAAATCCGAATATAAGGGGATGTATAGACACGTATTATTGGCAAGTATAGCTAAATATAAAAATTTTAAATGGTCGTATAAAAATGGATTAGTCGACCGAGAAACTAATAAAATTGTTAGCAAAAATCCCGCTGATATTTCTGTTATTTTATTGGGAAGTGATGCTGTCTCATCGGATTTAGATTATTTTGAGACCATTCTTAATAAAATTAAAAATAATAAAGATTATGAAAAAATGGTGTCTGATGCTAGAGATACACTACTTAAATATGGTATAAAATTTTAATAGTTATATATGAAAAAAGCAAAAAATAAAAGTAATATAGAGATTGTCAAGGGATATCTTGCGGGAGAACGCCCCTTTTCACAATTAGGTTGGACTCCTGATTTGATTGAAAGAAAAGATGGGGAGACGTGGACTGATCCCCGTGGGAAATCTTGGATTCAAAAAGATGGAATGAAGAAGAGAGTTAATACCTCTCTAAAAATACATCCAGATTCGACTAGACAGACATGTAACATATGTAAGATGGACGTTAAGTGGGGAACTCACTTGGATGCTAAAATATATCCAAAAACAGGTCGTTGTTATGACTGTAATATATCTTTCGAAGCTAAATTAAAATTTGAAGGAAAATTTGATAATTATGAAAAGGAAAAGATTTTCAAAAACCAAAAGGGGTTTTGTCTTGATCTTAAATCAAAATTGGAAGAAACCATATATCATTTGGAGAATTCAACCGATGATATTGTGTATATAAATGAAGACGGAAGTCGAGAAACTTGGAAAGATACAACTAAGTCAACGGTTTTAGAAGATGCGAAAAATGATTATAAAGAGTGTATTTCTGCGTTAGAGAGAATAGAGTGTGCCCTTAAAGCGTTATCAAATAATGAGCGAGTCTAAAGTAAACATCCGTGACATTATAAGAGAGGAGTATAAAAAGTGTCTATCCGACCCCATATATTTCATGAAGAAATATGTGAAGATCCAACATACTGAACGGGGGACTTTGCCTTTCGAACTATATCCTTTTCAGGAAAATGCTTTGGGGGATTTAGTAAATAATAAGTATAATATTATATTAAAATCTAGACAGATGGGGATTTCCACGCTTGTCTCCGCATATTCTCTCTGGTTGATGATTTTTCATACAGATAAGACGGTTTTAGTTATAAGTCGTGCTCAAGATGCTTCAAAGGAAATAGTAACTAAAATAAGATTCGCAAATGATCATCTACCATCTTGGTTGAAAGTCCCATGTGTCGAAGATAACAGACTATCAATGAGATTGAAAAACGGTTCCAGAGTTAAAGCTGTGGCCTCTTCTCCAAATGCAGCTCGCGGTGAAGCTGTTTCATTTCTAATTTTAGACGAATGTGCTCACATAAAGGAGGCCGAAGAAATTTGGGTATCTGCTCAAGCAACTCTTTCAACGGGTGGAAGTGCTGTCTTACTCTCTACACCAAACGGAGTAGGTGGGTTTTTTCACAAAATGTGGACCGATTCCGAATCTAATGAGAGTGGATTTGGATTCAATACAATAAAGTTGCCTTGGAACTTACATCCGGAACGAGACCAATTATGGCGAGATAGACAAACCACTCTTCAGGGAGATCCGAGAAAAGCTGCTCAGGAATGCGATTGTGATTTTACCACATCCGGTCATTCTGTAATAGAAGCTGATATTTTAAAGTGGTATAGAGAAACTATCATTAAAGAACCTATAGAAATGAGGGGAAATGATAAGGGCTTGTGGATATGGGAATATCCGAGTTATATAAAATCTTATCTGGTTTGTGCAGACGTTGCTAGGGGTGATGGCGCTGATAAATCAGCATTTCATGTTATAGATATAGAGAATTTAACTCAAGTAGCGGAATATAGAGGGGTTATTGACACTAAGGCTTACGGAAACCTACTCGTATCAATTGCAACTGAATATAACAACGCAATACTGGTTGTAGAAAACAATAATATAGGATGGGCGACCCTCCAACAGATAATAGATAGAAGTTATCCCAATACATTTTATAGTTCAGCCGATGCGACGTATGTTGATGTCGAAAGACAGATGGTTGGGAACATAAATAGGATGGAGAAGAAAATGGTTCCAGGTTTCACCACCACTTCAAAAACTAGACCGTTAATAATTTCAAAATTAGAGTCGTATTTAAGAGAAAGAAGTTTTGGACTTCACTCATCTCGTACGTTGGATGAGTTATCCGTCTTCATGTGGACTGGTAATAGGGCAGAAGCTATGAGTGGTTATAATGACGATCTAGTTACTTCACTCGGCATCGGATTATGGGTGAGAGACACCGCGTTGAGACTTAGAACCGAATCCGATGAGTTTAGAAAAACGTTGATAAATAATATAAGTAAGACTCAAAATTCTGGAGTGTATACCCGATCGGATGACGATGCTAAGAATTCTTGGAGCATGCCAGTTGATACGGGAAATAAATTCAATCCTAACTCAGCCGGACATCGTGAGGATTTATCTTGGTTATTATAAACCCATTACACTATTTATTCATATAAAATGATAATTTATGGAAGATAAGTTTAATCAGCCGGTGGATTTAAAATCGAAAAGTCTATTTGCAAGGCTAAAAAGACTATTTTCAACCGATGTTATAGTTAGAAACGTCGGAGGTAAAATGTTGAAGATAAAGGATACCGATCAGGTTCAATATGCAACTGATAGGAACTCTCTCAAGGATAGATTCAATAGAATTCGCACTTCTGGACACGACCCGAATGGAAAAGATTTCTCTTTAGCATATCACTCTTCTAGAGTAGATTTATTTAGAGATTATGATTTTATGGATGCGGATCCAATTCTCTCATCTGCATTAGATATTTACGCGGACGAGTGTCTCACTGAGAATGAAATGGGAAATATGTTAACCGTAAAGGCAGCGGATGGAAACATAAAGAAGATACTTGAAAATTTGTTCTATGATATTCTGAATGTTGAGTTCAACATGTGGTCGTGGACAAGAAATATGTGTAAATATGGGGATTTTTATTTAAAATTACATATTTCTCCAGAATACGGTATCCACTTTGTAGAACCCATTTCATCTTACAATGTGACGCGGATTGAGAAAAGTGACCCAATTAACAAAAATTACATTAAATACCAAGTAAACTTTGAGGCGGGTCTAAAGGAAGAATTAGAAAATTATCAAGTTGCTCATTTTAGACTTATATCCGATAGCAATTTTATGCCGTATGGAAAATCGATGATTGAGGGAGCGCGGCGAGTTTGGAAACAATTAAGTTTAATGGAAGACGCGATGTTAATACATCGTATAATGCGAGCTCCGGAAAAACGGGTATTTAAGATTGATGTGGGAAATATACCTCCGGCCGAAGTTGATAACTTCATGGAGAGGACCATCAACAAGATGAAGAAAATTCCATATATGGATGAGAAGACCGGAGATTATAATCTACGATTCAACCTTCAAAACATGGTGGAAGATTTTTATTTGCCAGTCCGTGGAACCGACAGTGGAGCGTCTATAGACTCTCTATCCGGTATGGAATTCACAGGAACGGATGATATAGAGTATCTTAGGAATAAACTGATGGCCGCACTCAAGATACCTAAAGCATTCTTGGGGTATGAGGCTGAATTGTCAGGAAAAGCAACTCTTGCCGCTGAAGATGTAAGGTTTGCTAGAACTATTCAGAGGATTCAAAAAATCCTAGTTTCAGAACTGTCTAAGATAGCCGTGGTCCATTTATATTCACAGGGATATAAAGATGCAAGTTTGGTTGATTTTAGTTTGGAACTTACCAATCCGTCTACTATATTTGAAAAAGAGAAGATTGCTATTTGGGGAGATAAGGTAACTGTGGCCAAGGATATGATGGAGAACAAATTGTTTTCGAAAGATTGGATATATGCCAACGTATTTAATATGTCCGATGATGATATTCTCGATTCTAATAGTCAAATTGTATCAGATGTTAAACAGTCGTGGAGATTAAAACAGATTGAAGATGAAGGTAATGACCCGGCCATTTCTTTACAAAAAGTAAATAAGGATGGAGAATTGGAAGACGCGGGTGGTGGAAGTTCTGATGGAGGAACTGAAGGTTCTTCTGAAGCACCTACATCTGATAATGTAGGTGGAGGGGAATCCGAACCAAAATCTTCCGAAGCTCCAGAAGAATCTCCGCCGGACGCCGCCCCTTCGCTGACTGAAAAATCTAAAAAACCCTATGTCAGGCCCTCACAGAAGGGGGAAAAGAATGCATCGGATTATCCGTTTGGAGAAGATCCGCTTGGAAGTTTGGAAAATGCAAATTCTAGAAAAGCTAGAAAAAACCAAATAGGACACAAGTATAAGGGCGATTCTCCGTTGGGGTTTGAATCTATAAATTTCGGAAAGCTTTCGACGTTTTTAAATGAAGATCCTAAGAAAGAATTGATTTTAGACGTTAAACATCAAAAATCTATGTTGGATGAATCTAACATACTTTAATACAAAAGGAGTAAATATATTATAATTTGTTAAAGTTTAAATAAAAATTGTAATATTTATAAATTAGGTAAAAAAGACATATGCATAAATCTAAGCATTCAAAGTTCAAGAATACCGGCATCTTGTTTGAATTATTGACACGTCAATTGACGGTCGATATTTTAGTTGGGGAAACTGACTCAAAATCAAAAGAACTATTATTCAAGTATTTCAAAGAAAGTCGTGAGCTTGGAAAAGAGTGGCAACTTTACAATTTTCTCGTAAATGAACAATTTCTGGATGATAAGAAAGCCGAGAGAGCGTTGGGTGTGGTATTGAAAGCCCGTGAAAAGTTGGATAATGACGTTTTGAACGAAGAAAAGTATTCATTGATCAAAGAAATCAAAGAAATTTATCCTATAGAAAATTTTCTAAAATCATCCATAAAAAATTACAAGGTATATGCCTCTATCTATAAGGTTTTTGAAAGTCACGTTGGGAAGGTCGGATTTGAGTTATCGGAAACAATTCAGGCTAAAGATTGTTTGATTGAAAATCTTGTAAAAATCAAAAACAATTCTACAAAAACCAAAGAAGACACGTTGATTGAAGAGTATAAAAAACAAACGGAAGATGTTAGATTGTTGGCCTATAAATTTTTGGTTGAAAATCTAAACAAGAAATATAAGTCGTTGGATATAGAACAGAAAAACATATTGAAAGAATACATCAATAATATATCAAATACAAATTCTCTCGCCGCATTTATAATACAGCAGAGAGATATTGTAAGAAACGGATTAAATTCTTTATTGGAGAAAATAGACTCACAAGTGGCCAAAATAAAAGTCTCAGAGGTTATAAATCAATTAAATAACATAAATGTTAGTCGGGGAGTTAAGGACAGTAATGTAATGGTTCTTTTGCTTTCCTATGAACTTATCAAGGAAATTAAAAACAATTTGCAATAATCTTATGAAAGACATAAAAACAATTATCCGAGAATTGGTGAGTGAAATCTTAGACGAAGTATCTTCTACAGGTGGAGTCTCGGGTTATTCAACCCCCTATGCTTTTAGTAGAAAAGGTGAGAAAAATAAAGCCACTGAGTATACTGAGAAAATGGGTTATACTCTTGCGGAGAAAAATGATGAGGTTGGTAAAGAGGATTCCGATGTTAATAATGATGGGAAAGTAGATAAGAGTGATGGTTATCTTTTGAATCGTAGAAAAGCAATAGGAAATGCGATGAAAAAACCCTCAAAAAAGAAAAATCTTAAAGAAGATACTCAGTATGATGC
>ENA-OSIY01000870-OSIY01000870.1-marine-metagenome-genome-assembly--contig:-NODE-870-length-16499-cov-5.703507_pt1 | contig 16499 bp, 16 predicted proteins | sample MGYA00237884_ERZ534233 | MGnify/ENA primary metagenome ERZ534233 (study PRJEB26412, sample SAMN06343840) | marine metagenome | isolation source: estuarine water | place: USA: Columbia River Estuary... | reverse complement strand
TAATGATACGGCGACCACCGAGATCTACACCTCTCTATTCGTCGGCAGCGTCAGATGTGTATAAGAGACAGAAGTTATACAGTTCTTCTTTAAATGCTATAGTTCCGTTTTGTCTACCAATAGTTCTATAGTTACTTGTGTAATCACTTGCTTCTTCGTTACTAATTTTAAGATCATTTCCTTGTATAACACTAATTGTATTTTTCACCAAACTAGATCCTACATTTTTTGCAATTTGTCCGTATGATGGCATAAGACCACTTTTATTTGATGATTGTAATTGTTTTATTTTAACTTCTTGTAATCTTTTATTTAAATGTTCTGGACTCATAATATATTAATAATTTGGGTCTTCTTCTTCCCAACATTTGTTGTAACTGTCTATTTTAGTAGCAATTACATCTGTTAAATATTGTTCTTGTGTAAAAAAATGTGTTACTTTTGTCACAAACCATTGCCCTAAAAATTTATCATCAAAAATATTTAATTCATTCGAATCCAATCTATCTATAAAAATAAATTTTCCAGGAGTACGAAAAGTTAAACCTTCTGCTTGAAAATATAAACTTTGATTTAAGAAAATTGAATCTTTAATCATTTGTATTTGTGAAAAATTAGAAGGCCCGTGTTGTTGTACAGATAACTGATTAACAATACTCAAACCTTTAGTTTTTGTTTTATTAACATTCAACAACAATTGTGGTTTTCCTTTGCTTCCACCGGTAAAATTATACAATCCCTTAGATGCTATTTCTTTAAGTTTATTCATAACATCAATTGCTCTGTTATCTGTATGTGTTATAGTATATTCTCCTTTAGAAAAATCATAGTGATGCATTGGTCTGTTTATTATTCGCGCGTCATCAATAGCAGCCATTGGTGTAAATTTATATTTTTTAATTAAAGAAGCTCGTCCCGAAGTAAAATTTATTATATTTTTATCCTTAGTCATACTAGCCCTAGGTATATATGTTTTATTCATAGGATCAAAACCATCTTCCAACACTAATCTTTCTATTTGATCTGCTTTACTGAAATAATCTGTTAAAGATAATAATTGCCACTTTTTATCTTTTGTTGTTCTTCCAAACCTTAAAAAAACCGGACCATGGTCTGAACCTTTTGTAAAGTTTAATATATAATTTAAATCATCCATTACATTTGCATTTGCTGGAGAGGTATATAAAACCGCTGCTTCAGATTCTGCTGCTAAAGAACCATCAGAATTCCAATTTGAATTGTCTATATCGTCAATAGATTTATTGGGTTTGTTTATAGAACCACTGTCATCATAACCCACCATATAATTGCTCAATGCAGTTTGATTATTCAAATCTTTGCCAGCAGCAGATTTAATAATAGAAGCTACTGCCATATTAGCATTCATTGTTCTCTGTTCATCTGGTAATTTCCAGGGAGTTTGACTAACTTTTGAAGCTGGTCCGTGTGTAGAAGTAGACCATGCTATGTTTCTTTCGTTAAACAACTGATATCTTTCATCTATAAAATATAATTTTTTACTTTTCCTAACACTATTAGGTGAAGGCATATCTTCTATATCATATATTATGAAATCATAATCCATTTCCCATTTATCTTTAGGTATTTCATTATCTTCATTTAAAACTGGAGTTATTTTTATATTAAGTTTATTTCTACCATCATGCCTGAATATGTATAATGGGTCTATTGCTTTAGCCTCAGACGTTTCTTTAGACCCTCTTTCTAATATTTCAAAATCATTTTTTAATATTATCCATCCCTTTGTCCACCAGTTCGCCAAAGTTTCTTCTATAACCAGACCATCAACCCCCTTAAAAGGAATATTAAAAGGAACCTTATTAATCATATTATACATCGTTATACGAATGTTATAATATTGATCTCTTATTAGAGTTAAAGAAGAAGAATCGTTAGGCATAATGTTTAACAGTTATTTTCAAAACTATTACAATCTTTACACTCATTAATATTTTTATTTAAAATCGTATAAAATTGATTGTATGCAAAAGTGGCTGTGCATGACAATTCTACACCCTCTTGATGGGAGTAATTTAAACCCCCTAAACTAGTTATAAATGCATCTGTATATTGAAACGTAATAAGCTTATTGTTATATTCATCCAATGTCACAACGCTTAATGTTGTTGTGTAATCGGACATTGGATTTGCCAAAGGTTCTCTTTGTTTGAATGGAATAGATTGTGAAGTTACTATTTCGGTATCAGAGTCTTTTGCATCATTAAATAAATTCAACCATTGAGATAGTATATAATAATTTTGATATCCGTTGTCTAAAAAAAATCTTAATTCTAAAGGTGGATAATCTGGTCGAGAAAATGAACTTGCTTTATAAGTTTGACCAGCATATCCCAATGTTACTGAAGGTACACTTATTGTTGGTGTAGATATGCCATATACTGAAAATTCTATCTTATCATCATGAAGATCCCTCTTTAATATTGGGTCATACATTTTTTTAAAAATAGCAGGCAACCCAAACAAAAACATGAATTTGTCATTACGAGATTTATTTAATACAGATTGATTCATAATTTAAAAAACCATTATAGGATATTTATGCTCTTCTGTAGGTGAATGTTCATTTAATGGATTGTGTTCTTTTATATTATCTGCTTTTTTATCTCCATATATTTCATTTAGCCAATCGGTTATTTCCATCTGTGCACTTTCTTGAAACGCTTCGTTTGAATTACCCCCCACATAAGCCAATGGAGTGTAATTATTGACAATTTTTTTATGTATAGATGACGAACCATAAAATAACGGACTTTTTCTTATCAAATCTTTATTGTCTGTAAGAGGTTTAATGGATAAAGGTCTACCTTGATCGTCCGTTGATTGAATATAAAAACATTTTTCTACTATATGTGGATCTAAAATAAATAAACCCCATATTAAGGCAAATACTCGATCGTCTAAATCATTATTAGTTCTTTTACTATATGTATAATTCGGATGCTGTACAAAATTATTCATCTCCAACAATGTTTCAAAATCATAAAACCTTAAAGCATTTAAAGAATTTGTCCAATATCTAAAATTTGCAGTGCCTCTGTATTTGGTATTTGTGTGGCTGTGTATGCCTAATCGTTGATCATTTTTATATTGTTTGCTTACCCCTTCAGCATAATATGAAATTATATTTTCGTAATTGTGTATTTTACCCAAAACATCTAAAACTTGTTGTCCACTGTTATTATTTTCTACTAATATAGGTGGTCTACCCCAATCATTTAATATACCCATCAACCTAGTTCCGAACAAATACGGACTTATTTGATTATTAGAATAAACAGCAACTTGTTCTATATTTTGTAAATCTGATACATCCAAAATTTGTGCAACTGTATTAGACCTTCCTATACCCTCACTAACATCCACCCCAACCACATAAAAATGGTCTTCCGTGGGCATGTTATATATTTTATAAGATCCATCATCCAAAGCTAATACAGGTTCTTTGCACCTAGCCTTTAGTTCAGCTAATAAAGCAGAATCTACAACCGTTTTACCTGAAGCATGAAATTGATTTCCAAATTCTTGATCAAAATCTTCTTGTGATCCTAATTGAGCTATAGTGGATTTTTTCCATTCTTCAGTCCTTCCCGGCACATCCCACCAATTAACAACTTCCAAATTCCATTCACTTTCTGTTTTTTGTGCATCTTGGTATAATTCGTAAAATTTATTTTCTGTACCGTTAGGAGTACTAATAACTATAATTTGAGAATTTTTTGAAGAAGAAATAATAGGAATAGCACTTTTCCATAATTCTTTCATAACTTCATTAGGGCAATGTGCCATCTCATCTATCAAAAGAAGGTTACTAGTAGAACCGCGAGGGCCTGCAGAAGATGTGGTACTAACTTGAATGGCTGATCCGTTTGCCAAAACAAAACCATTTTTTCTCCAAGATTTAACACTCGGTTTTAAATACAACGGCAATTCTTCAAATGCCATTTTTACTCTAGAAAATATTTCTTCTGCTGTATCTGCTTTGTTTGCTACAATTGTAATACGTTTATCTTCAAAGAAACATACCAACCAAAGAGCATACATAGTTATGCATGTACTTTTTCCCACCTGTCTACTAGCTAATACTATATTGAATCTATTACTTTTAAAAGATTTTAATAATTGTTTTTGAAATTTATATAATTCAATTTTAGTTTTGCCCTCATCAAGAGTTATAATATAAAAATGATTTTCCGCAAAATGTAAAATACTTTTTCTGCATAACTTTAAATCCTCCAACATATCCTCAGACCATTTTAAAGAAGCATTACCTCTCAAGAGGTTTTCATTGCCTTTATAAAATGATCCGTCGACTAATATGTCTTCATTATCTATCTCTTTTACTATTTTTTTAGGCATATTGAATTATTTTATTTGTTTTTGTAATTCAGATAAAACCAATCCCACATACTCTGGTTTAAGTATTTTTAATGGTTTATCTTTGCCCATAGGGGCTATGGGATTAATTACCTGATTATACAAACAAACCAACCACCACAAATTTAAATTACCATAAAAATCATAAGATATTGAATACCAAGTATCTTGAGATTTTGTTAAATATTCTTCTTCCGCTTCACTATTATTAGCAGGAAATACTGAAATATTACGTAAAATATTAAAAAATCTTAAACCTTGATCTGTTTCATATATATTGAAATAATTTTCGTATTTATATATGCTATTAGAAATTTCTGGTATATCTATTTTTTTCATATTAATTTATCCCAACTCGTTTGGTGCGTTTCTTGGTATATTTGGATTAGAACTATTTCCAGCCAAAGGCGAACTCACTTTAACTTTTTTACCGCCCATAGTAGCCGCAAAAATATTAGCACTTTGTGGTATCATTTCTTTTAAAGTAATTGATACCATATAAGCTTCCGGTATCAATAAAGGAGTATCCCCTACATAATCTGCAAATTCTTTCATCAATCTCACAGTGCCAATATTGTCTATAGATAAGCTTTCTATGCATGCCATGGGCATATAAACACCACCGCCACCATAAGACTCTACTTCATATACACAAGGAGGTACATATGATATTAATGAAGTTCTATTTTTTAAATTTTGATACGAAATTAAAGTTACAAAACAATAATTTCTAAAAGTAGATTCTACAGAAATTGTATTGTATAAGGGAAATGTAATGTTTAAAGAAAAATTTGATGTTTGATCAAAACTTTGTATTTTTTCTACTCCATACCCTGGTGACACAGCTCCTGCAGCTATTCCAGCCAAAGTGCCTAAAATATCACCCATACCTGAATTACTATTTGAAGTTCCAGACGAAGATAGGGGTTTACCCGTTTCATCTTTCCAAGAATTGTTAATTTTCCTCAAGTTACTACCATTACTTAACAACCACGGCAAATGATATATAAAACCATCACTGTTTTCGGTTATATACATATTAGCATACGGATCAGAAATTTCTGAAACCAACCCCGCCACCCCTCCATTTTTATATCCATTCACAGCATCTGTTCCGAACTTGTATATATTCGCCAATGTTCTAGCCAATCCCCCCATTGCCAGTGTTTTTTCTCTCAATATTATTACAGGCACCTCATCCACATCACTTCTGTTTTTCCAATCAAAATCACCAAATACATTGATAGGATTATTATTAATTGGTTTAAGCACGGTACGATTAAATATTTGAATATTATCCAAAGAAGTTCCTATATTCGTGCGTGAACTTGCTGTATCTATTTTAAATAATGGATTTGCGTTACTGTTAAAATGTGATAAATTACTCATATAATTCTTGCGTAGGTATTGCCTCTAATCCACTCTAATCTACTATTACATATTTCATCTCTTTCGGAAGAGAATTTAATATGATCATCAAAAGATTTTTCAGTGCTGTTGTTATTTATAACAACGGGTTGTTGGCGTGGTTGTTGTTGATTTTGAGAAGTTGTTTTAATAAGATTTGTTAAATTAAAAGACAGCATGTCCAAAGCAGTTTTTAAATCTTTAAATGTATTATCTATTGCACCGCCTTGTTTCATAGCAACCATTTGATCTTGGCGATCCAGAGAAACATTTATTTTTTGATCATTAGGTGATTGAAAAGTTAATCCATTAAATTGGCTAGAAGTAGAACTATATTTTAAGGCATCTTTAAATAAACCAGCACTGTTGCCCTCTCCCGAAACGCCGTCTTTTATAGGGATCATTTTTGCTGGTGTTTCATCATATGCCGTCTGTACTGATTTTTGATCGGGTAGACTAGAAGTTGACTGTACTGATTTTTGATCAAGTTGGCTAGAATTTTTTTCAGAATCTTTTGGTTTTAATTTTCTCAAAGCTGCTAATTTATTGCCAATAATTGTTAAATTAGTTTGAGACCCTTCCCAGTTATTTTTCGCAGTAGTTTCTGCTTCTTCATCCGCAAAAGGATTCCAGCCACCCAAAGATTCTTCTTTTAATTTTTCGTATTTTTCTTTTCGTTCTTTTTCTATCTTTATTTGTTCATTATATGAATCTAATAATTTTTTTTCCTTTTCTTCTGAATATTTTACCTTATTAGGATCTAAAGACTCAGCTGATTTTTTAATAGATTTATTTTCTATTGATTTGTTTTCATCTGAAAAATCGATATTATCATCTACTTTAATATCTCCAGAGTTATCATCATATTCTAAACCATACCATTTTGCTATCCTGCCCCTTAGACCTCCCACCTTTGGTATAAAACTGCACATCCATCTGAACATACTTTTTCTTGTTTCATCTTGAAATTTGTCCCAAGAAAATTCCCCACTACCTTCGGTACCAAATGCATTTGAATTTACCAATCCCTGCAGTATAGCGGGAAAGGGGCCTAAAAACGGGGTTTCAGTTAAATAATCTAAACCAGCCTTAAAATTGCCTTGAGCCAATTCATAAAAACCTCTACCAAATTTAATAAGACCTCCCACAATAGGAATTTCTTGAATAAATTCTACTATTTTGCCCATATAATCCATTTTTATAGATTGTGCTTCTTCTACAGTTTTACCAGCTGTTTTATAATCTAAAAACCCATTTAACGCAGCAGCTCCTAGAGACAAAGGCAAAGCTAACGGAGCAAGAGGTGTAAATTCTAATAAATTTGCAACACCACCAACCAAATCTATTATGCCCCCAGCTACATCTCCTTTTTCAAATCTATCCCAAGCAAAATAGAAACTAATTGCGGATCCTATTAAAGGTATCCCTTTCATTGCAGCAGCTCCCATGCCAGAAAACAGACGTCCAGCAATCATTGGTATTAAAGATTTAAAAGTTTTTGGGGCAGTGTTAATTCCTGCCTTTACCATATCATCGCCAAATCCTAATTTAAAAACAGCACTAAGACCACCTTCTAAAAGATCTGCAAATGTTGTAAATGCTTGACCTGCCACTTTTAAAAGAGAACCAGTTGCTCCTACAGCACCCATAGTAAAAAATTTACCAATAGCATTAACTGTTCCGTGAAATTGATCAAAAATATCAGATGCTTTGTCTCCAAACTTATCACTTATAAATTTTTTAATTTCAGGCCAAAACATTGAAGTTAAAACACCAGCACCTCCAATAGCTGCCAATGCTAACGGTAGCATCATTGGCAAAGAAGAAAATAAATCTTTTACAAATCCCATTATTCCACCCTGCGATTTAGCTCCAATTCCTCCGCCCTTGAGTTCATCCAACTTTGTGGCTAACATAGTATTTTCCAAACTATCTTTTGCTAAAATTTTACCGATTATATTATCTAAAACATTTATAGCATCTTTTGAAAACGATATAAATGTTTCTTTAGGACCAAGCGTTTTTTGTTCTTGACCTATTTCTGTATTATTTTTAGCAGTTATGTTGGTAATATTTGCTATTTTTTCTGCTATTTTTTCATCATCAATATATTCTGAAAGAAAATGTGGCGAATCTGCTTTAGATTTTTGTTCTGCATTATTTGTTATTTTTTCTGACAATTCTTTATTGTCAGTGTATTTTGCAATTAAATTCAAGGAATCCGATTTGGGTTCTTGATGAGGCGCTGATTGTGTATCAGAAGAAGTTTGAATTTTTTGTTCAACTGACGGCAAAGATTTAACGTCCTGTTGACTTTGAGCTTTGCTTTTTTTTATTTCATTCTTTAATAATTTAAATTCATTTGATATTTCATTTGATTCTTTTATAGAATTATCCAATTCTTTATTGAATAATTCTATTTTATTAAAAAATGGTATTAAGAACTTATCTTTAAAATCTTGTTTTACATTACTAGTTTGATCTTCCCCTACCATTAAATCCAACAGAAATTTCTCTGGTTTAATAGGTTCTCCTAATTTTACAAATTTATTTAAAAAATCATCAAACTCTGTTCCGGACATGTTAATATTTATACATCCAGACCGATATTAGGATTATGATAAGAATAATAAATTATCTAAACTTAAAACTTTAGAGTATTTTTTATCTGAAGATTCTAAAGTAATAAAAGAATTAACAGATTCTTTCCATTCTGAAATCTTGGTCAAAATGTTTTGAACTATATCTCCAGTCAATTGCTCTGTAATGCGTATTCTTTGTGGTATAGTTAAATTATTAAATTCAATTTCCTGTCCGGAAAAAATTATTTTTGTAATATATTTTGATATTTCACCTATAAAAGCATTTGATAAAATATTACCTACTTCTTTTGCATCTTTAATATCTTCTACTTTTTTATAACTTGCATATAATTCTTCCTCATATTTAGACTCCATCAATACAGTAGGAATTGTTAATTCTACACATACATCCACTTCATTTTTATTAATTTTTATTTGATGTGGTTGTGGTTGTTTATAATTTTTAAAATTAATTAAAACATTTTCTAAGTTTACTTCTTCCGAATAACGGGGGCTCTCATTAAAAACCATATTATATTTTGTAGAAATTTTACTACGTAAAGACATCCCTATAAATATCTTATCAAAAATAGACAATGTATTTACATCAAAATCTGTTGTAATGTTTTCCTTGAGAATATTAAGATATTGTTTAGTAAACTGTGTTTTGTATAAAGAATCATCAGTAAGTGTTTCTAATAAAAGTTTTTGTTGCCTAGCATTTAATTCTCTAAATGTCAAAGAATTACCCAGTGAAGGTACATAAGCTTCAACTACAAATGTGTTAGTTAAATCTTTTAAATTTTTTAAAATGTCATTAAAATTAGAAACGTTATTATCCTGGCTCATTTTTTATATTTAGAAATAATATCAATTATTGCACCGTATCACCTTTATTATTGTCTTGTTCCGTGAAATGATTTATATAATTTTGTTTGGTGACAGGTGACATTGTATTAAGGTCATTTAATGTAAATCCCTTTCCTATTAGAAAAACATTTTCAACCATTAAACTATTTTCATTATTTGCAAAAACAAAACGTATTATGTCTTGTATGGTTGAATTATAAAATTCAAATTTATAATTTGAAAATTCCTGCAGTTCAAACAAAGGTTCGTCTGATATTTTTTGTAAAAGAGAAACAATATTTGTTTGTATTATATTTTGCAAAGACACTGGCAACAAATCAAATAATTCTTTTCTTTGTTTTGTATCTAGTGATTTGAAAATAAATGTGTTGTCTTTGATTTTTATAAAATCCACAAATTCACACATAGTAGATAAAAATTTTTCCGTGTTATCTTTATCTATTAAATTTAAAAAATGATATTCCCCACTTAAATCAGGCCATTTTAATTTAATTAAGGTGTCTTCACTTTCTATTGTGTCGTATTCATGTAATATTTGCCCCGTATTATACACATTTTTTAATAAATTATGCAAATCAAATTTTATTTTTTTATTTTTCTCATCATTTCCTTCTACTGCAAATTCTATAAAAGAATTTATAGAAACACATCTCAGCCTAATGGTAAACATTAAAAATTCTATAATATCTAAATCATTAATTTTAGATTTATTTTTAAGTGTAGATTGTAATAATTCTATTAATACTTCTAAGTAATCTGTACGATATTCTGAAGTAGAAGGCAATGTATTGTTGATTTTACACAACAATAATTGTTCATAACAAGTTAATTCCCTAAAATTTAAAATTGTTTTGGTAAATGGAAATTGTAAAGCATATGGATAATATTCCATACAATATTTTACCTACGTTCACCCAATAAGCCAGGAGTTTCAGCTTCCTGAATATAATATTGATCATAAACAAAATCAACACTAGTATATTTCATATCGTCTGACATATAAGAATATTGATCACCTTGTATTGCTACAGGAACTAAATTAGTAAATCTATAAACTTTTCTTATAGCGGGAGGAGAAAAGGGATCAACTCTAGCCAAAAAACAAATATCACACCACGGACATTTTACATTTTTAACGCTATCAAATGGCCTTGACACCAATCCGTAATATGAAGATAATATTAACCAAGGTTTTATTACAAAATCAACAAAGGATGCATTATTTTCAACAAATGTAATATTTAATTTAGAATATTTGGTTCTTGTATTAGACGTGGCAGGTGCAGTATATCCACCATATTCCAAGCCATTATTACCTGCTTCAAAACCGTCTCCTGGTAAGTTTACTTGTTTTGCAAAAACACAACCCATCAACTGATTGGCATTTAATTGCAATTTCCAATCAGTTAATGTCTTTACGGTATTATCACTTAATTGCCATCCAGCAGGACCTAACAAGCTTTCTTTGTTTTGTAATTTTTGTTGTAAATTTGTACTAAGCAAGCGTATTTGACTCAAATCAAACCACATAAACCACTGACTAGCAGAAGCTATTGCAGTAGGCCATTCGGATAATAATTGAGCATAGGTCTCATACGGCCCTGATGTGGGATATACCATATGATATATTTATCTAAAGTGGATATATTATCGAACTCTCCAATATTGATAAGCTATAGTGGCTGGTACCGTGACTATCTCTCCGGCTGTGGTGACGTTTAATGTCATGTCTCCCAAAGTAGATATATAACAACCATATAAATCATATGTACGTATAGTTCCGCCTTTTTTGTCAAGAAGGAGCAATGTAGTCACACCATCATCACTTGAAGGGATACCATAATTACCTGTACTGGTGCGATCATCAAATATACTTGTCATCCAATCTTCCATTTTTTTGCGAATGCTTAAATCTGCAGGCATGCGTATTTGTACAGACCAGTTATTACTGTTAGGATATTGCACTGTTCCGGGGACATTAAAAGAAAGTCCCATATAAGGAATTGCTACGTTATTAATTGATTTACTTGGTAAAGAAGCAGATTCTATATAGAGCAAGTCATCTTGAGTGAAAAAATTGCTTCCACCAAAATTGATAACTCTAAAAAGATTCTGTCTAAAGAAATCTTTTCTCGTTGCAACTTCGTAAAAATTAGCTATGCCTTGTTGATTGAGTATTCCAGCCATATGTATTATTTATCCTTAAATTGTTGTTTTATTAAAAATTAATTTCCTATTAATTCATCTAGATCGGTACCAGTCCTAGTAGCAATGAAGTCTGCAAGAATAAATTCTGCAGTTCTGACCGGCTGTATATAAACTGCCAATCTTAATTCATTGCGATCTATCGTATCCGGGGTGTTGTTTCTTTCATCGCAAATTAGGCGATAATCATACAAACCTTCATAACGTTTAGCCGACTCAAAATACGGAGTCAACCGTAAAACCACACGATTACGAGTAGGAATAGAGTTGGGTTCGAATACAAATTGATTCAACACATTTGATACTTGTTTTTCTAAATGCAAGAAAAGATTTCTTACATTTAATCTGTCAAATGCACTTTCAGTTTTGCTGTAGGTTTTTTGTCCGTAAATAGCTACACCGTCTCTCGGATAATCCACAATAGGATTGAAGAAATTACGATATAACATATCACGCTGTCTTTGATTTGGATTAACAGCCAATTCTTTTACATTATGTAATTTACCATAATTAAACCCTGCAGGTGCTGTCCATGGTCTAACATTTTTAGCAAAGAAATGAGAACGGCCAGCAAATCCGGAAGGTGGTAACCAAACATATTGATCAGAAGACACATCAAATTTTCTTATCCAGTTAGCATATACGGTCATATAACTGGATCCTTGAATATTACCATATAAATTACGCAATGGTGTAAATACATCACTAGCAAAATCAAAATTCTTTTTAGAGTCTACACGAGAATTACGACCTTGAACAAATATATATCTCAAAGGATCTGAGATATATACATGATTTTTGCGTGACTCTGCAAAATTTCTAAACAAGTTATTGATTGTTGTATGGGCATCTCTTAGCACATCTGGTACGCCAAAATACCCTTCACTCTTGGGGGATATTTTTAAATTGGATATATCAGCAGCTATAGTATCATCAAAAGACCCATCCCACCCAGCTATGCTATTTTCTGCAGACTTTAATCCAGCATAAATAGTACCCAACCCTGCTTCACATATTAAATCAACATTAGAGTTTTCATTTTCTGTGAGGTCAAAAGATTTTAATACACGATCAATTTTGAGTTCAAGATTGCCTATAGTTTTGTCTTTTTTGTTTGTAGTTTGTAAATACCCTCCAGTAGACCATAAAGCCTTAGTATCTTCTGCTATTCTCACCTTTTTAACTGGCTTGCCTTTTGAATCTGTCCAGTCTGTAGATTGGGAAATATTAGGATTGATGGCTAATCTAATACGGGAACTATCGTTATTTTCTAATTTTGTTTCCAAATTAAATGATATTAATCTACCTCCCTTGGCATCTGTTTGTGTTCTCTTACTGTTAAGCGAACCAGCATATGCTTCTGCAGTTGAATAATTAAGTGTGATGCCGTCTGGTAAATTAGGTGAAGTATTTAATTTGAACAAGAAAAGTTTAACACAATCATCATAATCTCTTCCTGCAAAATCATAAGAAGGATATCTGGAGATTCTTTCGGATACACTAGAAAAGGCAACACTGGAATATGACTCTGTAAGTGTGAAGCTTAATCTATTTTGCGGCACTGTAACGAAATCCTGTATGTAAACATCTGTGCCATTAAGTGTTACAGAACTTACAGCATTAATAGCTTTTACAGATTGAATAGAGCGAAAATCTGTAGTGGGTGTATCGTCTGCATTGTCAGACATACCTACGTAAAACCCTTCGTACAATTCATTTACAGACAATTTATCTTTATTTACTAATACTATACCGGATTTTTGAATGTCTGATATATTATCAATGGTAAAAGAAGAAGTTGAAGAATGATATTTAATATCATAATCAATAGAAGCAGATGGTACTACACCTGCAACAAAGGCTGAGCAAGAAGACACGTTGGTGATTACAGATGTAAAATCTGTATTAAACTTATCAACCCAGCTTGTAGGCGCACCTTTATACAAACCAAGACCATTGGTTAAACCCGATCGGTAGTTAACTGATGTATTAATAAGACCAGTTAAACGCTCTATGAATATAGTATTGAGGTCAAAATCATTAAGTTTCTTTTTCAAATAATTCTGATTAGAGGCAGGTTTTGCCGGCGAATATGCACCTGCATAAGTCCAATTATTAATTAAAGTAACATCATCAGTATCACTGATGTTTAATTCTTTAACTATATCAATAAAAATACTTGATGCCACGGCGCGATTTAGTGTAAAAGTTTGTGAGTTTAATGAACTAACACCTTGAACACCTGAATTCCAACTTATATTATTTTCTTTAACATAACTCTCATATTGACTATCACTTATTAAAACAGATTGTGGGGGTAATATATAATAAGCTTTTGCTGATGCTAGAGCCGGCCCATGTGGTAATACCGGAAATAACAAGGCACTATAATAATTTTGTGACCCATCACCGCCGTTTGCACCATAGGGAAGTCTAGTAACTTTCACATCTGGCCCAGAAGCTAATAATTGATCTACTGTGTGATATAAATATCTTTCTGCAGCATTTTGTGGCAAACCAAAAATAGTTTGAAACTCAGATATACTTCTGATATTAATTATTTCATCTGTAGGACCTTGAGAAGCAAACCCAGTAACAATTGCAGTTGATCTAATATCTGTTTCAGATGTTCTACCAGTTAAATCTGTTTCTATTATTTGTATACCCGGAGATTCAATGGTTCTTGGTGATTGGATTATTGAGGTTGCCATAAATTTATTATAAAAATATTTATCCTTTTAGATGCCCATTTTGAATATTTCTTGTTGTAAGGTAAATATAATAGATAATATATGAAATTATACGAACAATTGTGTTTTGATATTCTTAATGAATATCAAACAACTAATCCAACTAATCCATCTAATCCTAAAACATTAGCTATAGCAGAAATTTTAAAAAAAGCTAACGTTACAGACCAAAACGTGTTAAAAGCTATATCTGATATATTGGACCAGGAAGATGACAAATCCGCAAATGTTCAACCCACTACGCCTAATAACACAACACCTGCACCAGTTCCTGGGGCGGTTATTCCCCCCACTACTAGCGCACAGGGAATTAAACCATAATTATGCATAAAAAGCAAAAAACAAAAAACAAAACTGAAATTTCATATACAAATGATAACACAAATGAAAAATCAAAAGATGAGTCTCCTTATGTGTTTCAAAGAGAAAAGGTTGGATTTGAATTCACAGTTAAAGAATTGCCTTGGACAGAAAAACAAAAACAGTTAATAGAAATTATTAAAGATAAAAACGCAAAGTGCATTTTTATAGAAGGCCCAGCAGGTACATCTAAAACTCTCACAGCTGTTTATGGTGCTTTAAATTTGTTAAAAAATAAAAAAATATCAGATATAGTTTTTATAAGAAGTGCTGTTGAAAGTGCAGATTCTAAAATTGGTTATTTGCCAGGGTCTATTGATGAAAAATTCGAAGCCTATATGATTCCATTTATGGAAAAATTGGAAGAATTATTGGATAAGGGAGCTTTAAATAGATTACGTAATGATGAAAGATTTAGTGCAACACCTGTAAATTATATTAGAGGATTGCATTGGGCTGCTAAAGTTATTATTGTAGATGAGTGTCAAAATATAACCTTTAGAGAATTAATCACTACTATTACTCGTATGGGTGAATTTTCTAAAATAATATTTTGTGGGGATCCTATGCAATCTGATTTAGCAGAAAATAAATCGGGAGGTTTTTCCAAGATATGTGACATTTTTTCAGATGAAGAATCAAAAAAGCACGGCATACATCATTTTCAATTTACTAAAGAAGACATTGTTAGATCTGAGTTTGTAAAATTTGTAATAAACAAATTAGAAAACGAAAAGGATACGTGGAAACCTAAAAGTTCAACTAAATAATACTATGAGTGATAAATCAGAACACCAAACCTTAACAAATAGACCTATAGGATGCATATACTGTGGTGCTACTGTAATAGGAAAAGTTACACAAATTACACCAAACGAAAAGCAAATAAAATGGCAATGTGACAGATGTGGCAATTTAGTTCGTATAGGAAAGGTTTAAATGGAACTAAACGGAATAATAGAAGAAATGTTAGGGGATCCGGGTGGAAAGCAATATCCGGCATATAATGAGCCTCCTAGAAAAGACTTTGTACCTTATTCAAATAAGGCAGGATATAATTATCCTTATCAACAAGGTTCTGATGCAGTTCCTCCGGTAAATAGTATACCACCTCATATACCTAGTATTCCGTGGCCCTTAGAAACTGTAACCGCAGACTTATCAGATAGTTATCTTTATTTGTTTACGGCTGGTAATAAAATAAATCAAGCTTTAAAAAGTAATCCTTCCATGGACAGAGAACGAAAAATTCTTTTAAAAAAATATTTAAAAGAATGTAAGGTTGCTTTAAATATAATTAAAGATATTGGATTAAATTTAATTAATAAGACAGAATTAAATTGACATTCCCTGTGTTTTTGTATAATTTAATCAAATGAAAAATTTGATTAAATCTTCTTTTTTATTTCTACTTAACGGAATTTTTGTTGGACCAATTTCAGCAAATTTGCTATTAAATCGTTCTACTTTCTCTATATTGATAATATACGATTTATGAACTCGAATAAATTTTTCGGAAGGCAAATCCTTTTCAAAAGATTTCATTGTTGACAATACTAAATGAGAATCTTCTTCGGTTACTACTTTTACATAATCTCCATAAGCTTCAATCCACTTAATTTTATTGGTATAAATTTTAAGTTTTTTAAGATTACTCTTAATGAAGATATGTTCTCCTTCTTCTTCTTGATTTTCTTTTTTGAGCATATGAAAATCCATTGCTCTTCTCACGGAGGCGTTAAATCGGTCATATGCTATCGGTTTCTGTAGGTAGTCCGTTGCATCATAATCGAATGCTTTCATAGCATACTCTGCCTTTGATGTGATAAAAATAATTTGAGGTTTAGCTTTTAAACCGTCAATAAAATCAAATCCGCTAATTACTGGCATCTCTATATCAAGGAAGATA
>ENA-OSIY01000869-OSIY01000869.1-marine-metagenome-genome-assembly--contig:-NODE-869-length-16503-cov-9.238950_pt1 | contig 16503 bp, 33 predicted proteins | sample MGYA00237884_ERZ534233 | MGnify/ENA primary metagenome ERZ534233 (study PRJEB26412, sample SAMN06343840) | marine metagenome | isolation source: estuarine water | place: USA: Columbia River Estuary... | reverse complement strand
TGATGAAGATTTTGCTAAAAGATTTTACTAAAATCCCTTGACTTTCGGTTTAGTTGTGCTAGAATAGTAAAAGAAAGACAAAAAATACTTAAAAAAAAGTTGACATTCAATTTTAGTGTGTTAAAGTAATTCTACAATCTTTATTTAGTTTTAGTTCATAAGCAGGCGTACCGGCAGTGGTTTCTACCCACTATTACCGTAATGGATGAAAATGGGGGTTCGAGTCCCTCCGCCTGCACCATAATTTTTTCTTAACATATAAAAAATAAGTTAAGTAAACAAACAAAAAAATGGGTACTTAGTCCAACGGCAGAGACAAATCACTTAAAATGATTCCAGTGAGGGTTCAAATCCCTCAGTACCTACCAATTTTTATCAAATAAGTTTATTTTTTTTTATTTTAGTCCAGTAGCCTCTTCTATTTTCTAAAACTATATTATATTTTTTGCACCATTTCTTAACTGCATTATCGCTAACTCCATATTTTTCTCCAATTTTTGTCATAGGCATCTCCTTAACTAAATTTTCTAATTCTTCTTTAGTAGGTTTAATTGCTACTTTCCCTTTTTCTCTATGACAATCATTACAACATAAACTTTTTGGAGTTTTTTTATTTTTTTGACATACCCCACAAATACTATTTTTTTTATTTTTCGGTTGGTAATTGAAATAGTCAAAATCTTTCACAGTAGAAGAACTTTTAATAATTTCCGCAAATTCTTCCCATTTTTCTAATTTAAAACATGCTGTGCAATGAATTTCAAAAACTTTCCATCCAGCTTTTTCTATTAAATCGTGTCTTTCTTGAAAATAAGGCTTTAAAGAACCATCTTTAGAATAATGTTGTCCTCCATTTATCTCAATAGCTATCATTTTGTCTGGTATAGCAATGTCTATACTAAAAAATCTACCTTCAATTTCAGGAGAAAATTCTTCAATAAAGTTTACTCCTAATAAATTTAAAAATTCTTTAGCTTTATTACATGGTTTAGATATATGTTTATTTGGTTTTCTCCAAGGATGTTTTTCTGGATTCTCTTGTAAAAACTTTTTTCTAATAGTTGAAATTTTTTGTTTAGTCTCTAAAGAATGTTTTTTTGAAGGTTTTAATGCTCTAAGTTTACTGCATTCTTCTTTTGATCTTCTTTTTAATAAATTATTTTTAAATGCCAAACCTAAAATTTGCATATTTAAATTAAATTCTTTTTGTAAATCTCTCCACGTATGTCCTTTATCGTAAAATTCCTGAATTTTTTCCCAATTTACCTTTTTCATAATATATTATTATACACATAGAACATATATTTGGATCGAAACATGGTTCGATTTATATTTTTTATCAAAAAAAACAAATTTTTGACTTGACATATTCGAAAAATAGCTTAAGGTAAGGCACGATTTTATTCCCCTGTTGCTTATTGGTTTAAAGCCCCGGTTTCATAAACCGGTGAACAGAGTTCAATTCTCTGCGGGGGGACCAATTTTTACTAAAGTTTTAAAAATGAATAGGAAAAAACACTGCGAACGAGTAAAAATGCAAATTGTATTTCGCTCTGGGAATACGGATTCCCTTCTGGATTCATTTGGTAAAGCGGCTATTAAACAAGGAAGATCAAAAGAAGAGATAGAATCAGTATTAAAAGATTGCTTAAGTGGAGATTACAATCACGTTTTAACAGTTTTAATGGATCACACTAAATAATAATATGAGTTACGCTACTTTATCGGGAGTAAGGTATAAATTTGAAGTGAAAGGAGAAGATTTTATTTTCACTAATGATCATCTAAGTTTAACTAGAATTTGCTTTAAAAGAGTGTCTTTGCATCAAAACTCTCCTCCAGTATGGTATTTGACAAATTTAGAGATGGAAAGAGGGCTTGTGCCATTCTGCCATTTAAAATCTGCTTATAATTTCCTAGTAAAAGCATATTCTTGCCATGAACATGAAATTAAGCCTTGCTTTTTTGATTTAGACTACTAATATAACTTTATGAGCACATTCTACAATGACCCAAACAATAATGATGGAGGCACAAAACTAGTTGCTTTCATGATTTTATTCCTATTTTTCGTAATTGGCTGCCTTTCCGGCATTTCTTTATTAAAATTATGTTTCTAAATGAACCAGAAGAGCCATCTGACTCTCCTCCTGATGGAGTTTATTTGGCTGGATGCGTTTTAATGATCTTTATCCTTATTAGTGGAGGATTATTCTTATACTTTGCTTTAAAATGAAAAAAAGAGGACTAAAACTTATTAAACCATTTAGAGACAATGAATATTTGCATGTATCCTTGTTTTTCTTTTTGATTTTTATTAACATTTTACTTTTTTGCTGGTTATCTTCGCTTTACTCTATATAATATATGCTATCTGCCCCTAAATTTCGTATTTGGTCTAAGAATGAACATAAAATGTTTTATCCTAATTGGATAAAGTTCTTTTCGGGAGGGGCATTTGAAGCATCTTGTGATGAAAATTTAGTAAAAGTAAGGCATATTCCTCGTGGATATGTAAAAGGCGAAGCATTTATAGACTCTTGTGGCTATTATGAAGTACAGATTTGTACTAATAATAAAGATAAGAATGGTATATATATATGGGAAGGGGACATTTTAAAGTTTTCTGATGATGGATTTATTGTAGTTAGATACGATGAGTCAGAAATGGGGTATAATGTATGTAGATTCCTCAATTTAAATCATCTTTTATTTGAGGATATGGAAGTCGTCGGTAATATGTATGAAAACTCGGAGGAGTTAAGTAATATTGTCGATAAAAAACTAAAACAAAACAAATTTTAATATGACTAATGAATTCATGACAGTTACATACGGTAAAGAAGGGACTTATTTTCTTAATTTTATCCAAGAAGTTTCAGAACTTTCTGATGAAAAATTACGTTATAACAAATGTATTAATCTATTAGGAGAAGAATACGCTTGGATTGCCAATTATCTTGTAGGAAGTAATGTACCTATGGATGGAATCTTGGAAATTGCGGCTACAATTAATTATCTTAAACACAGTAACTCTTCGAATGTAAATTTAAGTGTGGATTCTGAATGGCGATGAATTACGCTTTGATGAAATTATGGAATTCACCCATAAAGGTATCCTTTAAAGATACAAAGGTACATTAAAGCGCGACTTTTAAATTAAATTCTGTAGCAGATAATTTTATAAAAATGAGAATAATAAAAGAATTTTTTGAATTTGTTCTTAGCTTATTAAAAAGTTCCAAACAGGGGAAAAAACTTCCAAGTCGTCGATTTCGTTGCTTGACATGCAGTACAAAGTGCAGATCTTCTATACAGGATAGAGGCAAAAGGAAGTATTGCCGACGATGCGAAAAAAAAATTTCTATATGGAAAAATTGCAATACAGATCCTTATTAAACATCTTAATATGATTAACCAAGGTTCTTCTTCTGCTTTCGTCGTTAATATCCCTCCAGTATTAGAAATGAAAGACTATGTTACAGCTTATGGGTATAAAGTAAGCGCAAGATTCGATTTTACAGATGTTCCAGCAAAATATCATGGAATTATGCTGAATTTAATATTATTAGGTAGATGTCATGTAAATCCTTTAGCCCTTGAAAAGCCGAATCCACCAGCTAAAGATTGGTGGGACAAATTCATTGAAATAGTAAAAAAACGCTTGCAGTAGTATAAAATATGTCGTATGATCCATCTAATCCTCTATATAATATTGCTGTACCGTCTCCACGTAATAAAGTAAAGCGAGCTACAGCTAAATTTATAGCTGACAGACCAAAAGCGACTACAGAAAAAGCATTAGAAGGATACGATTACCTCAGGTCTAATAGCAATAAACTAGAATATAATAATAGTATGAAAGTCAAACCCATTAAAGCTGATTACATTTACTTCTTTGCTGATGCTGAACTCTATCAGCTTAATCCTTATAAATTGATTGGAGGTCCCGAAAAGATGGCTAATCTACCTTTAGGCACATGGGAGAGGGTTAATGTAGCAACAGGCGGATATATTACTGCTCTAGGGGTCGAAGGTGCAACAGAGCCATTAGGATGGTATCAAGTTAATGAGGAATTTTCAAAGAATAATGTATACGATACATACCCAGTCTTGATTGGCCCTACAAAGCAATATTTAGTCGCATTTATGGAAGATGGAAAGTTTATTTGATAAAAAATAAAATATTCTTTGCTTCATTCAAGACTTGTGATATAATAATAGTATGCACAACGTATCAATAGGAGACATTTTCACCAATTCAGAAGACATTTATAGGGTTTTAGCTCTTCATCAAAGAGAGGAATCCCCTGATGATCCATTTATCGAAGCTGAAGTATTCGTCAGCGATAGAGGCTTTACGAAGGGAGATAACTACTCAGTGGGTAGTTGTGGGTTCACTTTAACTGAAGCAAAAAACTATAAATTAAAGCACTATAAAGCAGTATGATTGAAGAAACTATTGTCATTGAAACTCATCGTTACGATTGGAATGCAACTGGATCAGCATATTCGGATGGTTTAATAGATCGTCGTACTTACCAATGGAGAGCTAATGATAGAACATATCTAGAATCAGTTGGGGCTTATTTGAGTAAAGAAGGATCATTTGGATCATATGGGGCTCAATTAAATAATGATGGCAAATGGTATCCTGCGCACGTGCCAGCAGATTCAGATAAAATTCAATTAGCACATGAATCATTTGAAAATCCAATTGACGCAATCAGATGGTGTAATTTATTTTTCTCTTAAATAGATAGAGTAATAAGCTAATAAGGCACAATAATGAATATTTCTATCGTAACTCGTGAACGCCATTTATGTAATTTTTGTGGATCTGATAATCTTTTATTTATATCGGAACAAAACTTAATTAAAATAGAGTGTTGTGGAATTTGTGGACACAGAATAGAAAAAGAAGATAATAATAGTATTTTATGTCCCGTTTGCGGTAAAAAAACAGTGGCGAAAGCTTATGGACCGTTTTTTACACCTGATCCAGTCTACAGAAGCGCGATGACGTGCCCTGATGATCATTGGAGAGGGCGCATGTGTGCAACTCATCAAGAAGCAGAAAAAAATTATGACAAATAAAGAATTTATTAAAGATACTATTGAGTATTACTGCGCAGATTCTAGTCGTATCGCGGAGATGGGACCAATGTATAAGTGCGGCACTCACTATTGCGCCATTGGAAGATGGATTAAACCTGAGAAATACAATAATTTAATGGAGGACTGTCCTAATGTAGAGTCATTATTGCGAGAATATCCTGATTGCCTGAAAGACGAAGTGAAAGATGTGGACATTAAAGTGCTTTCAGAGATGCAGCAAATGCACGATTATGTATTAGATCCTTATCGTTTGCCAGAGCACAATCTATTGGAGGTTCAGGAATTCCTTAAGCATCGTGGAATTGAAGTTTAAAGGAAATCTGATATAATAAATATGCTTATAAAATTACCTCCAAGGAAAATAGATTATAACGATCTGACAATAGAACGTGAAGCAAAATATATTTTGTACATCGACGATACATCTATAGAGTACTGTCAGAAGACTATTACTGAAACCTTATTATGAATCTTGAAACACTCATTTCTCCCACTAACCTGCGCGACTACGCGAAAAATCAAGGGTGGGTTTTACTCAATGAGGCCGAGAAAGATCGGCTTTATGTGATGACAAACCCAAAATTCGAGCGTCGTCAACTGGTTTTCCCGATAGACACAACAGCGCCGGATTCATCTGAGGCCATTATGATCGTGGTGAACAAACTCGCGGCGATGGAAAATCGTAGTACTCAGGAGTTGATCAATAATATTCTGGGAGGCGATGATATAGACGAAATAAAAAAGAACATTAATAAAGCAGTGATGTCTCAATATGGCGCGCTTTCACCCGAAGCTGATAGGCTGCATTCACTTTATTTAAATGAAAAGAATTTAAAACATGCATTAGATCTATTAGATACATACTATCAAATGATAGCAAAACAGTATAATAATAAATAGATAAACAATATGACCGTCGCACCAGTTTATAAATCACCCACTCCGAGAACAGATTTTATCTGGGCTAAAAACAGTGATACAGAGGGTAATCCTATAAATATCATGAAAATTCATGATGAAATGAGAATGATGGAGTTTGAGATCGCTTATCTTAAAGCTTTGCTCAAAGACGCAAAATTGCCCGATCTATAGCACATAAAATAATAATAAATAGATATACAACAATGGAAAAACCATCTTTTGTACCACCACGCACTAAAGCTATTTACGAGGAGTATATAGCGACGAAAGGATTATTCGGCTATGACCCATTCAAGATGTGGAATTTCATGGAATCACTAGAGATTGAGACCATCGAGCAGCGTAATCGCATCGAGGAGCTAGAGTGCTTGCTGAGTGAAATTCTCGAACAAACATCATAAAACTAATTATGAAATGGAAACCTATTGCAACTATCCCTAAAAATAGAGAAATCTTAATAGTATGGGGTAATACGACTGACGGCCCAGAAGGGTACGATATTGTCAAATACCTTAAATCAAATGAGGGTGGATATGATATATGGGAAAGTACAAATGAAAATATTTACCCTAATAAAGATAATGTAATTTTAGCATGGATGGATCTTCCTGAATTCCCTTATTTTCCTAAGGTATACAAATACAATGAAAAGTAAAAAAAAAGCCTTAACTTCACAGGAAAAACAAGTACAGGCAGCAATTTGGTATGGTAAAGATATTTGGTGTAATTTAGAAGATCTTAAACCTTTATTTTACAGAGGTACGGATAAACTCCAAGATATTCCTGATCGTGCGTGCTCTATCCTCGCTGCCGAAGTTGAACGATTGCGAAAGGAGATTACAAGACTAGAGAGTGCAGAGCCTAAAAAACCTGAAAATTTCAAGCCATATGGACCTTTTCAGAACTACTAGAATGGTGTAAATAACGAACTCCGATATAATAATAGTATGACAATTGATGAACTCATTAAAAAATTGGAACATATTAGATACAGGGAAAACAATTTAGATGTTGTCTTCGTAGATGCTGATGGGAAACTTAAGAATGTAGAATTAGTCCGAGCAGTCCGAGCTAATAAAATTGATAAATGGGGTAATAAACTACCAACACCTCTGAAAGTAGTATTGACATAATAAAGGAACTCCGATATAATAATAGTATGACATCAAAAGCCCTAAAAGAGCGTAGAGAGAAAAGTAAACAGTGGGTCAAAGAGATGGCTATTCTGTTGCGTCAGATAAAAAAGGACAAAGCCAATGCATACCGAGATAATCGTTTAGAAGATGCTAGGCGGCTTGAGAACGATCAAATGGTTTTTAGTCAGCTAGTATATCGCCATCACTGGTACGGTGTCGATGAAGAAAGAGAAAAAACCTCTTGAAAAGTTAAAGCAACTCCGATATAATAATAGTATGTCTAATCCAAAAACTCCAAAAGAACAAATCATCGAACTTTTCACAGGTAAAACAATTGAAGAGATTGAAGAGAATAATCGTATCATTGAAGTACTGCTAGATAAAAAAGAAGAGATCTAATATAAAGGAAAAAAAGCTTTATATGGGTAGATTAGGTATTTCGCGGCTTGCACGCTAGTAAAGTTTTCCCCTATATAATAAAAAACCTCCATATAATAATAAAGAATATAGTAGATCTGTAATAAGAAAGAATAGAAATAAGAAACAATAAAGATTTTTAGGTTTAGAATAGATGATTTGGTTATATTTGGATAGATTATGATGTCATCCACGTAAAAAAAATAATAATAACATCCTTTTTTCAGAAATGCAGCTATTTTTTGTCCCATATTTTCAACTTTCCATTATCAGAAGCTGTTTAGTATGTATTGTAGGCTATACATTGTTTATACTTGGCTTCTAAATTGTATAATTTGTATTTACCCCCTAGGAAAAGTATATAAAATGGCATGAAAAGGTTCTTGCGAACACTAGTTATGGCATATAACTCTTTATTTGTATAAAGGATTATGTAATACATCTATATAGGCGTCATGTATGTTTACGTGAAAATATGTATATATATGTATAGGGCTGGACACAAAAAGGAATATAAAGGAAGGGTTAATAATATAAAGGAAAGGAGGTAAAGGTTTTCTTCCTGATTTAAGAAGAAGAAATATCAAAAGAAGATTTGACAAGGTGGGAAGGTGTGGTAGACTAATTTTGTTCATAGTGATTGGCAGCACCTGTTGTGTTGTTGTTGTTGAGGCTGGCCCGGCCTTTAAATCAGAAATGATAGGGCAATTTTCTATTTTAGTTGCAAGAGTTATTTTTGCTTAATAAGCGATATAGATGTTCTTATTATTAATCATTGTTATTTTTCTAATTTGGTGTAAAGACTAAGTAGCCCCGATATTTATGTTTAATAATATTATTTTAACTATGCCCTTACTTAATGTTCAGTATCCATATTGGACATTTGATAAGTATCCTTTTGATATTTTTACAGAAAGAGATGATGATTGTGTATATACTATAGTTAATCTCTTTGATAAGGATTTACATTTACCTAATGTGGATGGTGATTCTATTTTTGAGTTGAGCCCTGAGGAGGCCTTAATAAGCGCATTTGAGGCTGGAGCCTTTTTATCTGATCCATTAGAGGTAGAAGTATTTTTTGCTGAGGTGGGAGACAAACTAACTAAATAGCTGTATATACTTTTGATTAATAATTTCAGGTTCGTTTTGTATAAAGCGTAATAAGAGTTTCTGGGATGAGCCCAGATTAAAGAAAAACAATAATAATAAGATGATTAAACTAACTACATTGCTACTAGCGGCTATTGCCACAGTCTCCCAGACATTTGCTGGCGTATCCACTCTAGTACCTACTATTAGTATTCCTCAAGTTCAAGAGGTTGATTTCTCAGCTAAGTTCTATGGCACCTCGGTTGTCAGTGAGCTAGATGATGTTGACACTGCTTGGGGCGGCGGTCTAGCGATTGAAGTTCCAGTGGCCAAGAATGTAAGCCTTGAATTGAATTCAGCTATTCTTGATTTGGATGGTGAGACGGAATTCAAGCTCGGCACTAACGCTATTGTTTATTTGCCAGTTGCTGAAAAACTAGATGTCTATGGCCTTGTCGGCTTTGGATACGGTTTTGAAAGCGAAGACTGGTATGTCGGAGCTGGTGGTGGTGTCCGATACAACTTGACATCTACAGTGAGCGCCTTTGGTGATGCTGTATATAATTTCGGTGAGGAAGTCGATGATGTGACTTTCCGAGTCGGAGTTTCTGTTGGGTTCTAATAGACCATTTAATAAAAAGTAATTTATTTTTTTCCCGCTCTCTTAATAAAGGGGCGGGTTTTTTTGTTTAAAGAATAATTTTAAAAAAAATTCTTGACGGCTGATCTTGGGTCTGTATAGTGGGATCTCTATGATTCACCAAGTATCAAATACATAAAATGGATTTATTCTATTTTTTCTTTCTTTGTTTTATCGGGTTATATTGGGGGCTTAGATCTTAAATTATGTTTACATTAAAACAATCAGCAATAGTATTCCTTTTGATTTCTCAGTCTTGTTCTTTGGTTTGGATTTACAGTATTGAATCTAGATTAGAAGATAAGAAATATACTTTATTTTATTCTTACAACTTCCAAGAGAAAGAGGTCCTTAATAACACAATTAATAATAATACGATCTATGAAACGCAGGGTCCTCAATTTCAACCTGAGCCTGCGAATTTGCTGCCAGATCAACAAAGTTTCGATGAAGCTCTGAGGACAGGGGATGAGATTTCATTTGACGACGGTCCTGACCCAGCTTTGTTTGGAGATAAAGCAGAAGGATAATAATAAATTATGAAGAAGCAGGCAAAAAAATATGTAGGGAAACTTGTTAATAAAGATAATTTGTTAATATGTTCTAATATAGTAGTGGAAGACTATTCTGCCTTTGTTCAAATAGGAACACACGTTTTTAGTTCGAAGAAAATAAATAGAGTTAATAATAAAGATGGATCGGGCAGCCTCGACTTCGAACAGGGCTGGAGAGTAATATGGTAAAAAAATCAAAAAAATATATTGACTCCTTTTTTGGATGATGTATAATAAGGGGACAACAATATACTATGAAAACTATAAAACTTAATTCTGAGTTTGCTGCTTTAGATTACCTTCGTCGCCTCCCTCCTTCCACCAAAATCGAAATTCCGGGGGCTTATCATTCTGATCCTTTTACTCCTGCTGTTGAGGCTATCTACGTTATTGTAGGTGAATCAGCTAATGCATGGGCCTCATCTCAAAATCGCTGGGATTGGACTGCTGGGGAACTTCTTGAAGCCTTAGAGTTTTCTAATAGCGAGGATAATAAAGATAATGAAGAAGGTCTTCCTCCGCTGTGGTCTGAAAACTTTAGGTAATATTAAATAATTTTAAAATTTATCCGTGTACAAACGATCATAAAAAATGCCACTTTTAATACATTTGCCCTTGCTTTTGATTTAAATAGGTGTAGAGGTAGGGGTAGACAAGTTGCTAACACGGACATTCCTTAATAAGAGAAAGCCCAGCAGAGATTAATATAAAAAATAAGTTGCGAGAGTTTCAGCCCTTAATAACATAATATAACAATATGCCTCAATACGTTTATAATATTTTGCAAGTTTATGGTCCGGATTTAGATATCCGTAATTTCATTTCTAAATCAGCAAAAGAAGAAGCTGTCTTTTCTTTCGAAGCTCTACTTCCTGTACCAAAAGAAATAAGAAATGAATTCCCTTTAAAGATTAACGATTGGAAGCAGGAGAACTGGGGAACTGAATATGATCCTTATAACGACGACAGTTCTCCGTGGGAAATCTTCGATGACAAAGCTTTAATTCCTTTTGTGAGCTGCTGGAATCCGCCGACTGTTTTCCTTGAGAATGTAAGCGCCCTATTTCCCTCCTTGACTTTCTTTAATCAATTCGCTGATGAGGGGATCAATTTTGTAGGGACAGAAACCTTTCGGGATGGAGAACTAATCGAGGAGGAAGATTTCTTCGCTACAGATATAGTGGGGATGAAGATTCTTGAGAACCTCGGTTTAGAAGATCAGGTATTGTATGTAGAAGAAGAATAAAAATTTTGGTTGGTAGTATTCATAGTAGCGAAAGGGGATCTTCAGATGAGTGTCTGGGGGTCCCCTTTTTCTATTTGCTAATTAGGTTCTATTAGGGAAATCTGGGTCAAAAAAAAAGATTGAAAAAAAAACTTGCGTACTATTTTTAATCTGTTATATTGAGGTCATGCAAAACGCAACATCACAAGACTTCATCTTCTGGACTAAAAAAGCCAAGACTCTGAGCGAATGCTCCCTGCGGTATGTAATCAAAGATTGTCAAGAAGCCGCTAGGGCGATGGCGACCCACCCGCAACCGAATAGGGAAAACTACTACATCGACCAAGCCTTGACATACGCGGACGAGCTCAATCGCCGCAACAATAAAGGCAAATAGAAGGGCTAATCCCCTTAACGCTCTCTATCTGATTAAGAATAGTCTAATAGAGAGTGGAAATAAAAAAGTAAAAAAAACAAAAAAAGAATTTGCAGAATATTTTTAATCGCTTATACTGATCTCAGCTGCACGATGCAGCAACAAACAACAACAAACTCAATTACTATTATGGCTCACCAAATCGAAAACCGCGACGCTCAGATGGGAACCTTTCAGGCTTGGCATGGTCTGACGGACGTTCAGCAGGAAATCACTTTTGAAAAGTCTCCTCTTAACTGGGAACTAGAGCGGCGGCCTTTGTTCCTGAATACTTCTTTGGATGGCACCTCAGTCAAGTTCCATCAAGACGCAATCGTTTCTTCTGATGATGGTCTCCCTATCGGGAACGCTGTCAGCGGTAGTTACGGCATCATTCAAAATAAAGACTTGTTTGACACTCTGATTTCAGGTCTGGAAGATTGCAACGTGAAGTTCAAAGTCGCTTCTATTGGTTCTGTTTGCGACCGCACGAAAGTCTTTATTTCAATTGAATTGAACGAAGGGAAAACCTTCATGGTTGGCAATCGTCAGTTCGACTTCTACCTCAACGCTTTATCAACTCACGATGGTTCGGGTAAGGCGATGTTCTTGGACAGTTCTATTTGCACAGTTTGCGCTAATACGTTTAGCTTTAACGTAAACGCTTTCAACAATAAAACTCAAGGCATCAAGTTCGCCGTCAAGCACACTAAAAATTCCGGCCTTGCGTTGGTCAATGTTGCCAGCGGTATCGAGGATCTCATTAGCAATCGGGCTTTGTTCTGCGCTGAACTGGCTGAACTGGGTCACAAGTCTGTCAATGACAGTATTGCCGAACAATTCTTGACGGGGTTCATTGCCCCAGAAACTGCTCAAGACTTCTCTACTCGCTCACGTAACAATGTCGAAGAGGTGTTTAATCTGTTCAAGACTGGAGCTGGAAACTCTGGAGAAAATCGACTGGATCTCTTTTCTGCCTTGACGGACTTCTATACTCATTCTAATTCCGGGCGGGGTATGCAAGCTCAGTTCGTCAGTTCAGAATTCGGATCTGGCAGCAAAATGAAAACTCGGGCATTCTCGGCCTTGACTTCTCCGGGAGAATTCGAGAGAATGGTTCGCCGGGGTAGTGAGCTGGCCTTGATCAGCTAAACAAATAAAAACGGGGTGTCCTCCCACACCCTCTAATTAAATCTAATTATCGAATTTAAAAATAAACAAGAATATGTACACTCTGCACAACATTACTGATAATTGTAAGATTTCTCAGCATCGTTCTTTGGCGGATGCAGTCGCCGCTCAAAATTGGCACGCTAAAAAACTCATGCTGAAGGACGGAGTGAACGCTCGTGTGACCTACTCTATTGTCGATGATAGAGGCAAGGCAGCTCCTGACGCTGATCTAGTAGAAGCTCAGTTAAAAGTCTGGACGAAGAAAAGATAAATTAAATGAAAAATTTATTTGCATCCGAGCTGACAGGCCTTATACTGTACTTGTCAGCTTTATTTAGTTCATATCTCTCCTTTTACTTCCTATTAACCCTATTAACCAAATAGATAAAATGCAAACGATTACTCAAAATCAATTCGTCGAGATGCTCTTACAGCGCAAGGGCGCAAACATTATTGGTCTGGTCACCGAGACTGAACCGAAGGCCCGAAAGACTGGCAATCCATTCAAGGAAATCAAGAAGCTCGTCCACCGGACAGTTGTCACTGGAGCGAAGTACAAAGAAGCCATCATCAAACAAGGAGCGAAATCGTTCGACGCTGATCCATTGCCATATGGTAAATTCTTGATTGAAAATAAAATTATCCTTCATGAAGGTGAACTGCAACTGCGGACAGTGTATCGCAATGCACCTAAGCCAATCAAGGTCCAGTTTCTCGCTGACGGCGAAGAGGTCGCCAAAGAAGTCGTTGATAAATATCTTACCAAGTCTAGCCCCAGTGCCAAACAAGAACGGGTAGGGGTAACGGGTAAGAAACAAGTTAAGGTACGGAACTATAAACTATCTAATATCAAAGAAATTCGAATGAATGGAAACCGGTATATTTTGGCTTCCTGATTAAAATAGTTTAGTTTTTTTCTTGACCCTCCTTTTGTTCTGTGGTATATTGATTTACTATGAATCACTTCGGCGAAATCTTTATTCGACCACCATTCTTCAGCGACGAAGTTGACGGCTTCGTTGTGGCTATAAACAGTATCGAGTCTGTCCTAAAGACTTTTAACTACTTTGTTTTTAGCAATCTTTCGGATGCGGCTTTGTTCGCATCAGAGTATCGCAAGCTTAACCAGTTGCCTACTCACTGGGATCGTCGCACCTTAGGCGATGTAGTGGTCCGGCGCTCAACCGAAACAGAAAGACACGAAGGATATTTCTTCTCCACCCTAGAAGAATATAACGGCAGAAAAGTCGCCGATATTACCTTTATTAGCAAACTTAACTTTATGTTAGTTTCTTGGACTATTTTCGACAACGTAGTCACAGAAGAAAAGATCAGCAAAATCACTTCTATGATTGACAGGTCTGTAGTTTCACATATCGAAGATTTTAAGGATGGTATTGTAAACGAAAACAATTACTAATATTTTCCTTGACCCTCCCCTTCTTTTATGGTATACTGATGTCGTAAGGAAACCTTAATAATAACACTACTATGCAAACCGAGATCACCGAAATCATCAAAAGTATCAGAGAAGATAAACACAGCTACGTTGGCCTTATTGAGTTTCAAGATAACGAAGGAGAGTATTATGATTTTGAAATTTATAAGACTAATAGATTTCTTGCTTTTGGGAGTCATTGTAATGCTGGCTTTCTGATCTCTGGATTTATTGAGCGAGAAAGCTACGAATCAGTTGACGAGACTCTACAGGAGCTATTAGAAGACTTACAGGTCTATTACAACGACGGCCCAGAATATGTAAGCCGTATCAAGTGTAACGACAGAATGTAATTCAACTTCGAAGAGCTAACATCCTTAATAAGGGGCGTTAGCAACTTTGAAGAGGTTTTTAGCTTAATAAGGCGAGCGCAACTTCGAAGAGGTTTTGCGCTTAATAAGGCGGGCGGCGGCGGCGCTGCAACTTCGAAGAGGTTTTGCTCTTAATAAGGCGGGCGGATGATGAGCTGCAACTTCGAAGAGGTTTTGCGCTTAATAAGGCGGGCGGAGGCGGCGCTGCAACTTCGAAGAGGTTTTGCTCTTAATAAGGCGGGCGGAGGCGGCGCTGCAACTTCGAAGAGCTTTTGCTCTTAATAAGGTGTAATATCAACTTCGAAGAGGTTTAGCGCTTAATAAGGCGGGCACGCCATTTATGGCGGTTATAACTATTATTGCCATATTCTCCATAGCCTCCGTAATCTCAGTAACCACTATAATATCCATAGAGAGTATCCCATTTCCCAATACTTTATATTTACTATAAAACCCTATTAGGGGAGATAGGCATATTAAAAAGTCAAGTAAATTTTAACCCTAAGGACTACTAGGGGATTCCCCTACGCGGCGTCCCCGGCTAGGGGATTCCCCTAGGGAGCCCTAATGGATTCCTCTATGGTTGATTAAGGGTTGACTTGGCACGCCATCTGCTATGCGAGAAAAGTAGATTTAATCAAAAATAAATTTGCAATCCGGAGCCGGTGTGCTATTATAGGGGATTATGAAACTACTCACTACGGCGAACGCGAAAATCATGAAGGGCGAAAAAGAGGGATGGATGACCGTTGGGATTCATTTGGCCCCGTCCAATCTCTCGGGCTACAACGTATGCTCTTGGGCCAGCCGTGGTTGTTCTATGGCGTGCTTGAACACCTCGGGCCATGGCGCATTTTCTACAGTGCAGGCGGCCAGAGTCGAAAAAACCAAACTCTTGAAGGAGAATTTTGACCTGTTCGCCAAACAACTCATTAAGGAGATTCAAGCGGCTATTAAGAAAGCCAAAAAAAATGGGATGCGGTTGGCCATCCGGCTTAACCTTACCAGCGACATCCCGTGGGAATTGCTCGACGTTCAGGATGGAAAAACTATCTTCGAGCTTTTCCCTGAGGTTACTTGGTATGATTACACCAAAGGATACAAGCGCATGATGGATTTCCTCGATGGGAAAATGCCCAAGAACTACAGCCTAACCTTTTCCCGTAGCGAGTCGAACGAGCGGCACGTTCACGCCATCCGCGCACGGGGTGGAAACGTCGCAGTTGTTTTCCGTCGCTCACTGCCCGAGAGCTGGCATGGGACGCCGGTCGTTAACGGCGACAAGAATGACCTTCGTTTCCTCGATGCCCGTGGTGTCGTCGTCGGCCTTGTGGAGAAAGGTAAAGCCAAAAAAGATGACTCTGGTTTCGTGGTGAAGGTGTAACATATCAATTACCACCCCCATATGGGGGGGTAGATGAATAAGGTGTATTATGTTTCACTAAGATGTAAACCTTAGGCCTTGCTAGGGGATTCCCCTACGCGGCGTCCCCGGCTAGGGGATTCCCCTAGGGTGCTCTAATGGATTTCTCTAGGGTAGATTAAGGGTTGACAATGCAAAAAAAGAGCGGCTGAAAATCAGCCGCCCTTTCCTGTCAACTAGAAAATCGCTTCAATCGGCGAATTATCTTCGCTTGACAACTCAGAATCACTTTCCGGGATTTCGTCGCCTAGACATTCAGCCGCTATGGCGTCGCCTAGTAAAGCCCGCTTTTTCAGATCGTCCAAGTTAGAAAGCCCGGACTGGCAACCTTCCGGCGTGCGCCGATATCGGGAAGCCCCAGTTTTTTCCACGTACTTTGAAACAGGACAGTTCAGAGAAGCGGGCGAAACTGAAACGCTTTTTCCGTTCATTCCTTTCACTGCTTCCAAAGCGGCGAGAAAATCAGAGAGCGATGATGGCGAGTAGGAAATGGAAACATTAATAAACTATATTTTGGTGCGGCATATAATGTCTGTCTCTTATACACATCTCCGAGCCCACGAGACAGGCAGAAATCTCG
>ENA-OSIY01000868-OSIY01000868.1-marine-metagenome-genome-assembly--contig:-NODE-868-length-16511-cov-9.762018_pt1 | contig 16511 bp, 14 predicted proteins | sample MGYA00237884_ERZ534233 | MGnify/ENA primary metagenome ERZ534233 (study PRJEB26412, sample SAMN06343840) | marine metagenome | isolation source: estuarine water | place: USA: Columbia River Estuary... | reverse complement strand
GTTCATAGTGCAATCTGACATCAAAGCGGCTAAGTCAGTCGCCGGCGGCAACGCCGACGATCTGAACACCATGCGTAGCCGCTTTACGATGGCTGTGTCGGCCTACAGCGAGTCCCGCGAAGATGAGCTAGACGACCTGCGCTTCGCCGCAGGCAGCCCCGACAACCAGTGGCAGTGGCCGGCAGATGTGCTGGCAACGCGAGGCAGCGTCCAAGGGCAGACGATCAACGCCAGGCCATGCCTGACGATCAACAAGCTGCCCCAGCACGTCAAGCAGGTCACCAACGACCAACGGCAGAACCGGCCCAGTGGCAAGGTCATCCCGGTGGACGACAAGGCCGACGTAGAGGTCGCTGAGATATTCGACGGCATCGTGCGGCACATCGAGTACATCTCGGACGCTGATGTCGCCTACGACACCGCCTGCGAGAACCAGGTGACCTACGGTGAGGGCTACATCCGGCTCCTGACCGAGTACTGCAACGACGACAGCTTTGAGCAGGACATCCGCATCGCTCGGGTGCGCAACTCGTTCAGCGTGTACATGGACCCGACGATCCAAGACCCCTGCGGCTCAGACGCGGAGTGGTGCTTCATCACCGAAGACCTGACGGCTGACGAATACGAACGCCAGTTCCCCGATGCATCGCCGATATCGACCATGATGCAGCGCGGCGTGGGCGACCAGAGCCTGAGCCCGTGGATCAGCGAGAAGACGGTACGCATTGCGGAGTACTTCTACACCGAGCACACGCCGGCGACGATGCACCTGTACCACGGCAACGTGTCGGCGATGGAGAACTCGCCCGAAGACCGCCAGATGCGCATGATGGGCATGAAACCCATCAAGACGCGCATCGTGGATCAGAAGAAGATCAAGCGGTGCAAGACAAACGGGTTCGAATTCATTGAAGAACACGAGTGGGCGGGCAAATCCATACCCGTTATCCGCGTTGTGGGCAACGAATTTGAGGTTGACGGTCGCCTGTACGTCTCTGGGTTGATCCGCAACGCCAAAGACGCCCAGCGCATGTACAACTACTGGGTCAGCCAAGAGGCTGAGATGCTCGCACTGGCGCCAAAAGCCCCGTTTATCGGGTACGGCGGTCAGTTTGAGGGTTATGAGAACCAGTGGAAGACCGCAAACACGACAAATTGGCCGTATTTGGAGGTCAACCCTGACGTTACAGACGGCGCAGGCGGCGTACTGCCCCTACCGGCACGGTCACAGCCTCCAATGGCCTCCAGCGGGCTCCTACAGGCCAAGGCGGGCGCATCTGACGACATCAAGAGCACTACCGGCCAGTATGACTCTAGTTTGGGCGCCACAAGCAACGAACGCTCTGGCCGAGCGATCCTGGCGCGTGAAAAACAGGGCGACACAGGCACCTACCACTACGTCGACAATCTGGCGCGGGCGATTCGGTACACCACTCGGCAGATTGTGGACCTGATACCCAAGATTTACGACACCCAGCGCATTGCCCGCATTATCGGCATCGATGGGGAGACGGATTCGGCGATGATTGACCCGAATCAGCCGCAGCCGGTGCGCAAGATCGTCGACCAGGCGGGGATTGTGATCAAGAAGATCTACAACCTCGGCGTTGGCCAGTACGATGTGTGCGTGACGACTGGCCCGAGCTACATGACCAAGCGCCAAGAGTCGCTGGACGCCATGAGTCAGTTGTTGCAGGGCAACCCGCAACTGTGGGGCGTGGCGGGTGACCTGTTCATCAAGAACATGGACTGGCCGGGTGCTCAGGAGATGAGCAAGCGGTTTGCCAAGACCATCGACCCGAAACTGCTGGCCGATGATGACGATCCGGCACTCCAGGCCGCGCAGCAGCAGATGCAGGCGATGGGCCAGGAGATGGAGCAGATGCACCAGATGCTCCAGAACGTGTCGAAGTCGATGGAAGCGCAGGACTTGCAGGTCAAGCAGTTCGACAGCCAGGTCAAGGCTTACGATGCCGAGACCAAGCGGATCAGCGCCACGATGGCTGGCATGACGCCTGACCAGATTCAGGAAATAGTCTTGGGCACGGTCCACGGCATGATTACCAGCGGTGACCTTGTGGGCGAGATGCCAGGGCGGGATCAGGACATGATGCCGCAAGAGAGTATGGAGCAACAACCTATGCAGGAGATGCAGCAATGAAAGCCGCAGATTTCATGGGTCTGCTCTTCTTGGGCCGGGATGTGGCGCACAGCGTCCACCTCAACACGCGCAGCTTCAGCAAGCACACGGCGCTGAACACGTTCTACGACAGCATCATCGACCATGCGGACGCCTTTGCTGAAGCGTATCAAGGTCGGCATGGGCTGATCGGCGGGATCACTTTGCAATCATCCAAGAAAACGACTAATATTGTCGAGTTCTTGCAGGCGCAGTTGGATGAGATCGAGTCTGTGCGGTATGACGTATGCGACAAGACTGACTCTTCGTTGCAACAGTTGATCGACAACATCGTCGAACTATATTTAACCACGCTCTACAAATTGAAATTCTTGGGGTAACTGATGGAAATGCTCAATCCTTGCATCGGCTCGCAACTCGGTCCTAAGACAGTCGCCTACACCGGCACTGCTGGCTCCACAGGCACTTGGCCTGCTGGGCCTCAAGGCGTGGTGGTGACGGTCACCTCGGCGGCGTATGTGCTGGTGGGCGAAGGCGTGACGGCTACCACCTCTGACGGGACGTATGTGCCTGCGAACGTGGCCATCCCGTTCAAGATTCCAACTGGCACTGGCGCTCCGTGGCGTGTCAGCGCGATCCAAGTGTCTGCTGCTGGTGACCTCTACACGAAGCCGGTGAACAAGCAATGAGCTTCCTTGGCGCCCAGAACAGCATCGCCTTGGGCGTCCAGGGGTTGATCCATATCGACACAGGGGTTGTTGGCAGTGCGGATTACCTGCTAGCCAAATCCCTGCGCTTCCGGTCTTCTGCGAGTGCGTATTTGAACAGGACTGTTTCCGCTGCTGTTAGTACTTACACGGTGTCCATGTGGGTTAAACGCGGGACATTAACCAGTACTTATCAGTATTTGTTTAGCCACCCAAATAGCGCCAATAATGATGGGTATGGCCTAGCTTATAATCAAACTACAGATACCATGTACTATTACAATGGTACAACTTATGCGACTACCGCAGCTTATCGTGACCCTGCGGCGTGGTATCACATTGTTTTTGTTAATAATGCAGGCGCGTTTACGCTGTATATTAATGGGTCTTCTATACTAACAGGCACCGCTACTACAATTCCTAGCGGCGCAGTAATGAACTTAGGACGGTGGTATTCTGGCATTAGTTCAGGTTTTTACTTCGACGGCGAAATGGCCGAGATCAACTTCGTAGACGGTCAAGCCCTAGCCCCCACAGCCTTTGGCGCATACAGCACATATAACCAGTGGTTACCCATCAAGTACGCCGGGACATACGGGACCAATGGGTTCTATTTGCCGTTCACAAACACCACCAGCACATCAACCCTGGTAGCGGACTCCAGCCCCAACGGTAACAACTGGACACCCAACAACATCAGCCTCACTGCCGGGTCTACATACGACTCACTGACTGATGTGCCGACACTGACCTCGGCTACGGTGGCAAACTATGCTGTGTTGAATCCGTTGGCAAAGGTAGGATCAACCGCAGTCATACAAGACGGAAATCTGACGTTTACAAAGTCCGGAGCAACGTACTACAACTACGTTATTGCCACAATAGGCGTGTCATCTGGTAAGTTCTATTGGGAAATTACTCAAGGCTCAACTACTGATTTGACTGTAGGTATCACCAACAACGTTTACGCAGATAGCACCAACGGGCCGGGCTATTCAGCGGGTTCGTACATCTACATGGCGTACAGCGGGCAAAAAAGAAACAACAACGTTGTTGTTTCATACGGGGCAACGTTTTTGGGGCTTAATGATGTTATTGGCGTTGCATTGGATATGGACGCTGGAACACTTACTTACTATAAAAACGGTGTGAGCCAAGGCCAAGCATATAGCGGACTTACTGGGGTATATTTCCCGTACCTGACAGACCAAGGTAACCAGATTACTTTAGCATATGCCAATTTTGGTCAACGTCCCTACACCGCCCCCACCGGTTTCCTCCCACTCAACACTTTCAACATCTAATCATGGCAACTACATTTGCAGTACCGGATGGACGAGTGGCGATGGCTGCTACGCTGTATACGGGGAATGGGTCAACGCAGAGCGTCAGCAACACTGCGGGGTCTATCACATCGTCGGTGAGTGCTAACACCACTGCTGGGTTCTCTGTTGTGACGTACACGGGAACAGGGGCTAATGCTACGGTGGGGCATGGATTGGGTGTTGTGCCTGGGATGGTCATTATTAAATCAAGAAGCATTAGAAACTGGATTGTTTACCATTCAAGTTTGACCAGTGCTGCGTACTATTTGTCATTAAACCAGACAATTGCACAGTCATTAGTAACAACTATTTTTAACTCTACAGCCCCAACAAATGCAGTTTTTAGCATTGGCACGGATGCGTCTGTAAATGCTTCGGCTGAAACTTACGTCGCATATTGCTGGGCACCGGTAGCAGGTTACAGCGCATTCGGGTCATACACGGGCAATGGTAGTGCGGATGGTCCGTTTATCTACACTGGGTTTAGGCCACGGTTTATTCTCTACAAAGGATACAGTGCAGCGGGTTATGATTGGGTCATGTATGACACCTCAAGAAACCCAACTAATGCGTCTGCATTGCAGTTGTATTCAAATACTTCCCAAGCAGATTACACCGGTGGGCCGATAGACATTCTCTCAAACGGTTTCAAAATAAGAAGTGTATTGAATGCCGACAACGCATCTGGCACATCGTATATCTACGCAGCCTTCGCGGAAAATCCGCTGAAGTACGCAAACGCAAGGTAACCGTACTGGTGCGGCTCACCAGGGAATCGAAGGATTCACACAATGTCTGAAGAAGTACTAGCGGAAGTACCCGCGCCGGAACAGGAAGCCACGGCGGCACCTGAACCTGTAGAAGCACAGCCGGGTGAGGTAAAGACTTTTTCGCAAGAAGAACTCGATGCCGCGATATTTAAGAGGCTCGCACGCGAGCAACGAAAGTGGGAACGAGAGCGGGTAGTTGCTGCCCCTGTCGTCGCTGCTGATCCACGACCAGAGCAATTTGACTCGACTGAATCCTACGCCGATGCATTGGCGTTGAAGAAGGCCGAGCAGCTACTCTACGAACGGGATGTGCAGCGCCAGCAGACAGAAGTTCTCGGTGCTTATCACGACAGGGAAGAAGAGGCACGGAACAAATACGATGACTTTGAACAGGTCGCGTACAATCCAAGCCTCAAAATCACGACCGTGATGGCACAGACGATCCAATCGTCGGATATTGGCCCTGATGTAGCCTACTACCTCGGTGCCAACCCGAAAGAAGCAGATCGTATTTCCCGCTTGGCGCCTTATGTGCAAGCCAAAGAGATCGGACGTATTGAGGCCAAACTGGCCTCAGAACCGATGGTCAAAAAGACTTCTAGTGCTCCCCCGCCTTTTACGCCTGTCACGGCCAGCAGCAAGGGCGCATCGACCTACGATACAACTGATCCACGCTCCATCAAGTCGATGAGCACTTCAGAATGGATCGCAGCCGACCGCGCTCGACAGGTGAAGAAGATGGAAGCCCGCCTCCGCTAGTTTTTAACCCTGAAAGGAATGTTAGGTCATGTCCAATTCGATCCTTACCATCGACATGATCACCCGGAAAGCTCTGGAGATTAACTAATCGGTCTCCCCTGACGGCAACGTCAAGAAAAAAATTGTGTGAATTCGGTGGACGTCATGTAGAATGATTACATGAAAATACCGAGCCAAGCCAAAGAAGAAGGTAATACGGAACCTGACGAAGCAACGCGGACTAAGAACCGTGAAGCGGCTGCTAGGTACCGTGAACGTAACCGGGAAGTCTTCAATCAGCGAATGCGCGATTGGCGAGCCAACAACCGAGAGAAGTCTCGGGAGCACTCTCGCGAATGGCGCAACCGAAAGATTGCAAATGGAACGCCAGAAGAAGTAGCCGCTATGCGGCTTGCTGAAGCTGAAAAGACCAAGCGCAATCAGGACAAGCAACGAGAAGCAGTGTATGGCGCCTACGGCGGCTACAAATGCAACTGTTGCGGTGAAGCTGAGAAGATGTTCTTGTCAATAGACCACGTGCACAATGACGGGGCCGACATGAGAAAAGCCAAGTTGTACTCCGGTAGCGGAACAGGCTTTTATCTGTGGCTCATCAAGAACAAGTTCCCTGAGGGGTTCCAAGTTCTGTGCATGAACTGTCAAATTGGCAAGCACAAAAACGGCGGCGTTTGCCCTCATCAGCGGAAGGTGTAACGACTATCCCGAAAGGGAGTACAGCCAAGTGGCTGGAAGCGCACAACCCCTAGCAATAGGGTGAAGAGATAGTCTGCTCTGCATGGTGACATGCAGCAGCCCGAAAGGGCGGTTCAAGCCTAACGACCTTGAGCGAACACATGGCCTAGAGAACAACCTGGTGCTCACCCGCAACGTCAACCGCCAATACGACGACTCGTTCGCCGTTGAAGGTGCAAAGATCGGCTCCACCCTGCGCATTCGTCTGCCCGACCGTGCTCTGGTGACCGATGGCGCCGCCCTGCAAGTTCAGGACGACAACGAGCAGTACACCACGCTGACGGTCGCAAGCCAGAAGCACATCGGTGTCAACTTCACCTCTGCTGAACTGACCATGCAGTTGGACGACTTTGCGGAACGGGTTCTCAAACCCCGTATTTCGCAGTTGGCCTCCAGCATCGACAACGATGTCGCCAACGCCTACAAGTCGATCTATTCGTCTGTGGGCACACCTGGCACCACGCCGTCCACCTCGCTGGTTCTGCTGCAAGGCAACCAGAAGCTGAACGAGTACGCATCGCCGATGAACGACCGCTACGCGACGGTGAACCCCGCCGCCAATGCAAACTTGGTCGAAGGCATGAAGGGCTTTTTCAACCCAACGTCTACTATTAGCCGGCAGTTCACCGCAGGCATGATGGGCACTGGCGTTCTGGGCTACGACGAAGTCAACATGTCGCAGTCGATTGTGAACCACACCACGGGCACCCGCTCGACCTCGGACACTATCTTGGTGAACGAACCAACCGCTATCACTACCCAAGGTCAAAGCACTTTGAGCATTGACGGCGGCACCGGTTCAGCCACGGTCACTGTCGGCGATGTGTTCACTGTTGCCAACGTTTACAGCGTCAATCCGCAAACCCGCCAGTCGACCGGCAGTTTGCAGCAGTTTGTTGTGACCGCCGCCAACACGGCATCCAGCGGTTCTTGGACTAGCATCTCGGTTTCGCCCGCGATGTACACCTCCAGCAATGCTCTGGCAACGATTGATGCGTTCCCTGCGGACAATGCGGCAGTCACGTTCCTCGGCGCGGCCTCCACGGGCTACGCACAGAATCTGATCTACCAAAAGAATGCGATCACATTCGCAACGGCTGACCTCTTGCTGCCGCAGGGTGTGGACATGGCTTCGCGCCAGGTTCACAACGGCATTTCGATGCGTATTGTTCGTCAGTACGACATCAACAATGATCGTATGCCTTGTCGTATCGACGTTCTGTACGGCTACAGTGTCATTCGCGCACCGATGGCCGTGCGCCTCTGGGGTTGAACATGAGTTACGTTACTGGCAATCTGGTAAAACAGTCCGTCATTAGCGTAACCTTGTCGCCTGCTGCTGTGGGTGGCTCTGCGGCCACTACAGCAGAACAGACGTTCACGGTTAACGGTCTTCTCCCCGGGGATTTTGTGTCCTGCAACAAGCCTACCACGCAAGCGGGGTTGGGCATTGTGGGTTGCAGAGTCTCTGCGGCGAACACTCTCGCAATCACGTTTCTAAACACCACAGCGTCGGCTATCACCCCGACTGCGGCCCAGGTCTATCTGATCCTGGTGGCGCGGCCTGATAGCACGATCACTGACGGCAACATCTAAAGGAAATTATCATGGCTCTCCCTAACTCAGGTGGTGGATACCAATTCACCGACGGCAACACCAACGAAATCATCATGGGCGTTCAAGCAGCGCCCGGAACGGCGACTGCTACGGCGACTCTGACCGTTGCACAAACCACTGGTGGTATTTTGGTGGGCAATCCGTCTACCACGGCGGCGTCGTACACGTTTCCGACTGCTGCCGCAATTGACGCGGTGTTCAACAACTCAAAAGTCAACAGCACGTTTGACTTGACGGTCATCAACTTGGGCACTTCGACCGGGTTGATCACAATGGTTGTGGGCACCGGCATCACTGCGGTTGGCAACTTGGTTGTTGCCATCACTGGCAGTGCTGCTGGTGTTGGCGGCGCAGCGCAGTTCTTGTTCCGCAAGACTGGTGACGCTGCCTACACGGTGTACCGCGTCGCGTAAAGCAAAGCCCTCTACGCTCACAAGGCGTAGGGGGCACAAATTCTAGGGGCGATCTGTGGTAATCTATCTGAAGCACCCTGTACACGGCACCAAGGTCGCAATCGCGGACCTTGAGGCTGAGCAAGACGAAAAGAACGGCTGGGTACGGTATACTCCGGGCGAGCAGGCACCAGTGAATGAACTGAGGCGCCGTCGCAAGGAGTCTGAATGACCACCACTGCCGGGGACCAGATCAACGGGGCGCTGCGCCTGATCGGCCAACTTGCCGAGGGTGAGACGCCTTCCGCTGCTACGTCCCAGGACTCGCTCACCGCCCTGAATCAGATGATCGATTCATGGGGTGCTGAAAAGCTCTCGACGTTCACAACGCAAGAGCAAGTCTTCCTGTGGCCCCCCGGCGCCATTAGCCGCACGCTTGGCCCTACTGGTGACTTCGTCGGCGACCGCCCGGTGCTGCTGGACGACGCGACGTACTTCGTTGACCCGGCCAACGGCATCTCGTTTGGCATCAAGATCATCAACCAGCAACAGTACGACGGCATCGCTGTCAAGACTGTGACCAGTACTTATCCGCAGGTGCTGTGGATAAACACAAACTACCCCAACGTCGACATGCACATCTACCCGGTGCCGACGAAGGTGCTGGAATGGCACTTTATTGCTGCCGCGCAGTTGGCTCAACCGGCCACGTTGGCGACAGTGTTGGCTTTCCCGCCAGGCTACTTGCGGGCGTTCCGGTACAACCTAGCTTGCGAGATCTCTGCTGAGTTTGGTGTCGAGCCATCGCCGCAGGTCTCGCGGATCGCCATGACATCCAAGCGCAACCTGAAGCGGATCAACAACCCGGATGACATCATGTCGCTGCCGTACAGCATCGTGGGCACTCGGCAACGGTTCAACATATTTGCGGGCAACTATTAACCCCGCAATTACTAAATGGTACATGCTGGATGAAACGCACGTTTAGCCGCAAGATAAACTTCATGCGCCTCCTCGGGGGTGTTGTAGTCTCCTATGCGCCGCGTTTTACTGTTTACCGTAATGCTGGCGCGCCAACGGCCTTGGTGCGCAATGACGCCAATGAAACCGGACTTGTTTCGTTTGTTTGGGCGCCGTACGTTTTGAGAATTTCCGTCCGCAAGCACCACCCGCAAGTTGGCAAAACGGTTGTCGTTTTTGACCCCGTTGAGGTGGTCTATCATCCCTTCGGGCCATGCTCCGGTCATGTGCAACCAGACCAAACGATGCGCTTTATAAAGGCGGCGGCGCAAGCCTACAAGGATGTAGCCCTTGTCGTCAGCAGAGCCTGCCACATCGCCTACGTGCACGGCCTTAGCTACGCATTTTGTCCAAGTAAGAAGACCAGTATCGGGGTTGTAGTCCAGTACGCTACGAACGTAGTCTGCGGTAAGATCAGAGATGTTCATGCTGTTGCTCCAGTAAAGCAATGGTTTGGAAAGTGGGTGCGAGGGGCGGCAACCCCTTACACCGGCGTCTATGTTAACTCAAAAATTACTGGACTGCAAGCGTGAAGACCCCCATTCTAGGGCAGTCATACGTTGCCCGCAGCATCAACGCTGCGGACAACAGGCTCGTCAACCTGTTCCCCGAAGCCATCCCTGATGGCGGCAAGGAAGCCGGGTTCCTGAACCGCGCCCCAGGATTGCAGTTTCTCCAGACGGTCGGCACTGGGCCTATCCGAGCCTTGTGGGCGCACCAGACCAACGGGTCGGACTTCTATGTCGTCTCGGGCATCCAAGTCTTCAGGCTCACCAGCACCACGGCAACGCCTGAACTGATCGGCTATGTGTCGGGCACAGGCCCGGTGTCCATCGCGGACAACGGCGCCGTCATATTCTTCGCTTGCAACGGCCCAAGCTACACCTACTACGAGCCAACGGGTGAGTTCAACGCAATCACGGACCCCAACTTCCCCGGCGCTGTCACTGTCGCGTACATCGACAATCTGTTCGTTTTCAACGAACCGAATAGCCAGAGGCTTTGGAGCGTTGACACAGTTGACCCGGTGTCAGCGGCGTACATTTACCCGCTGGTTTTCAACGCCCTAGACCTCTCCAGCGCCGATGGCTCGCCTGATGGTGTGGTGGCGGTCAACGCGGACCATCGCCAACTGTGGGTGTTTGGTACTGACTCGGTCGAGGTCTGGTACAACGCCGGTCTGGCAAATTTCCCATTGACGCCCATCCAGGGCGCATTCAACGAGATCGGCTGCGTAGCGCCCTACTCGGTTGCCAAGCTCGACAATGCGCTGTTCTGGTTGGGCACCGACGCTCGCGGCCAGGGCATCGTCTACAAGAACAACGGCTACAGCGGTGTCAGGGTCTCGACCCACGCCATCGAGTACGCCATTGCCCAGTACGGCAACATCTCGGACGCGGTAGCCTACACCTACCAGCAAGAGGGCCACGCCTTCTATGTTCTGAACTTCCCGTCTGCCAGCAAGACCTGGGTCTACGATGTGTCGGTGCAAGCCTGGCACGAACGCGCCAGCGGCGACGAAGGCCAGTACCGGCACAGGTCGAACTGCCAGTGCAACTTCGGCGGCACGATCATCGTTGGCGACTTTGAGAACGGCAACATCTACTCGTTCGATCTAGATGTCTACGCTGACAACGGCCAGATTCAAAAATGGCTGCGGTCATGGCGGGCGCTGCCGACCGGCCAGAACAACCTGAAACGCACAGCGCACCACTCGCTGCAACTCGACGCCGAGTCTGGCGTTGGGTTGAACGGAATTGACCCTTCCGCGCCGCTAGAAGCATTGCTGACCGAGAGCAGCAGCGAACTGCTGACCGAGTCGGACGAGGACATCCTCGTGTCTGTAGCTACGGTGCAAGGCGTCAACCCGCAAGCCATGCTGCGCTGGTCAGACGATGGTGGCCACACCTGGTCGAACGAGCACTGGCGCTCGATGGGCGCTATTGGTCAGTACGGTTACCGCACCATCTGGCGCCGGCTGGGCATGACCGAGAAGCTCCGAGACCGGGTCTATGAGGTGTCGGGCACTGACCCGGTGAAGATCGCCATCATGGGCGCTGAGTTGTTCATCACCCCGACCAATGCTTAATCTCACCCAAGTCCCGGCGCCGCGTGTGCCTCTCGTTGATGAGCGCACCGGGCTGGTGTCAACGCAGTGGTTTCGGTTCTTCAACGGGCTGTACGCAATTGTTGGGGAAAACCAGAACACCATCCAGCCAGTCAACGGCGGCACGGGCTTGTCGGCCATACCGACAAATGGCCAACTGCTCATTGGCAACGCTGTCGGGTACACACTCAACACACTGACGCCAGGCACTGGCATCGGGGTGACCAACGCCGCTGGCAGCATCACGCTTGCCAACACGGGCGTTCTGTCTTGGTCTGGCGGTGTCACCGGCCTGACCCCGGCCGCGCCAACTACCGGCAACGTCACGCTCTCCGGCCTGCTCAACGTCGTAAGCGGCGGCACCGGGCAAAGCAGCTACACCGATGGGCAACTGCTGATTGGCAACACCACCGGCAACACGCTTGGCAAGGCCACGCTGACCGCCGGTAACGGGATCGCCATCACCAATGGCCACGCCTCAATCACCATAGCCTCAGAACGGTTTTACGGGGCGTTTGCGGACTACACCAGCCAACCGCTTGCAAGCACCGTAACCGGCCAGGTGATGACGCTCAACACCACCGACATAGGTGGCCACGGTGTGTCGGTGGTTAGCAGCTCTAGAATGACCGTTGCGAATGCGGGCACCTACAATTTTCAGTGGTCAGGGCAATTCAAATCCACCAGCGCAGCATTGGAAGATGCTTACATTTGGATCAGAATAAACGGGACTGATGTGGTTGGCTCTAACGGCCTTGTTTCAGTCCCCAACAAGCACGCTGGTCTTGATGGGCACACGATTGCGGCGTGGAACTATATGCTCAATCTCAACGCCAACGATTATTTGGAGTTGGTGTGGGGCGGCGGCAGCACGGCCTTGAGCCTTGCAACGATTGCAGCGGGCGCTTCGCCAACCCGTCCATCTACTGCGTCTGTGATCGCAACTCTTCAACAGGTATAACCCATGAGCGCAACTCTTTCTCCCCCTCCAAAGTTGCAGTTCTTCACCGCTGGCGGCATCCCGCTGGTTGGTGGGCACCTGTACACCTACGCGGCAGGCACCACCACCCCTTTGGCGTCCTACACCGACGCTAGCGGCACCACGCAGAACCCGGTGGACATTGTGCTCGACGCCCGAGGTGAGGCGCCCAATGGTGTGTGGTTGAACGGCGCATCGTACAAGTTCGTGTTGGCGTCTGCTGACGCGCCTGCGGTCCCCATCTGGACCGTCGACAACATCAACGCGCAAGAAGCCATCAACGATCTTCTTGCGTTTGAGGCACTGCTGGCCGGCAGCACAGGCTCAACCTTGGTTGGCTTCACGCAAACCGGCCCAGGCACCACGCGCACGGTCCAGAGCAAGTTGAGCGACTCCTACAGCGTTGCCGACTTTGGGTTCTCCCCCAGCAACAACGCAACGGCCAACGCCACCGCTTTTGTCAATGCCTGGAATGTTTCAAAGCAACTGACCATCCCAGCAGGAACCTACAACGTCACCGGCCTGCCCAACTTCGCCACGCTTGGCGCTCGCATCCAAGGCATCGGGAAAGTGGTGCTCAACATCACTGGCGCTGGGCCAGGGCTAATTGTTGATGCGGGAACAACCGCAGGCGTTGTCGTGCAGAACATCGTCATCGACAACTTGACGATCAATTGCACCGGCGCCGCGACCATCGGCGTCTTCATCCGAGGCATCACGCACAGCCAGTTCAATCGCCTGCGGCCTATCAATTTCCCCGCCTACGCCATGTTGTGCAACTTCATGGTGTCCAATTCGTTTTACGATTTCTGCTATTCAGGCAACGAACCCGGCATCATCACCCCGTCTGTGATTGGTGTGGGTCTTGGCTTGCGCAACGCCAATGAGCAATGCGCCGATTGCACTTTTGTCAACCTTATTGTTGAAGGCACCAGCGGCAACGGGTTGGTGCTGGATGAAACCGCGTCAAACACGTTTATCGGCGGCACGGTTGAAGGTTGCGGAACCGTTACCGGCTACGGCGGCATTTTGATTGGACCTAACAACTCTGGCAACACGTTCACCAACATGTTTCTTGAAGCCAATGGTATTGGCGGGGATGCAACAACTTTTCACGTTAAGTGCGCCGGCATAAGAAACACTTTTGTAAACATCTTTGCTGATTCTGGAACGGGGTATGCCACGTTGCACAGCCCACTGGTGTGGATATATGGCGGCAACAGTACGGCGTTTTTTGGCGGCAGCATTGATACTTTGAAAATTGAAGCCGGCGTCAAGAACACGGTTACCAACTCGTTGGCGTACAACCTTAACGGTGCTGGCACCATCACCGACGCCGGCACCAACACCCGCCACATCCAGCTCTTCAACGTCTCACCCAGCGGCACCACGTTGCCTGACTCCTACGTCACCAAGAACACTTGGACGCCAACTGTTGCCGGCATAGCGGTTGTTGGCACCCCAACCTATACCGGCACTTTCGAGCGCATTGGTGACTTCGTCAGCTTTACGATCCGAGTGACCAGCACCACCAGCACAGCGGCCACGGCAGGCACGACCACCTTCAGCGCGCCCACATCGACCGTGGTGGCCGGCACTTGCGTTGCCGCATCGAACGTCACGGCGCTTGGGTTCGGCACCGGCTTGGTCAACAGCAACGTCATCTATGTGCCGACCTGGGCGGCAAGCGCCGACGTTGTCATCACTGGTCAATACTTCGCAGCATAAGGAGCCATCATGGCCGGCGTCAAAATATCAAATCTTCCTGCTGCTGGTGCAATCACTGGCACCGAGCTTGTTGCGGTTGGTCATGAAGCTTTAAAGGCTAATCTTGGTGATGCTTGTGTAGCTGTTGGTTTTCAAGCTTTAGAAAATAATACTAGTAATTTTAATAGCGCTTTTGGTTATAGAGCTTTAAGAGCAAATACTACTGGTACATTTAATGTCGCTGTAGGTCACACTGCATTACAATCAAATACAGTTGGTAATTATAATACAGCAGTTGGTTATCTCAGTTTACAACAAAATACAATTGGTAGTACAAACACTGCATTTGGTAATACCGCTTTATATCTTAATACAACTGGCATAAGCAATAGCGCATTAGGTTTCCAAGCATTAAGATCAAACACAGTTGGTTTCAGTAATACCGCTGTAGGTAGAGACGCTTTATACACTAATACAACAGGCGCAAAGAATAGCGCATTCGGTCAGTATTCTTTACTTTATAATACTGGTGGATCAAATAATAGTGCATTTGGTTATAAAGCTTTATATAGTAATACTACAAACAATAACAGTGCATTTGGTTATAAAGCATTATTTGCTAATACAACAGGTACAGGTAATAGCGCATTTGGACAGCAAGCTTTACAAAATAATACTACAGGCATAAATAATAGTGCGTTTGGTTATCAAACATTAATTACCAATACAATTGGCACAAATAATACCGCCGTAGGTGTTAATTGTATGTATTATAATACGACTGGTAGTTCTAATACTGCCGTAGGTAGAAGCGCATTACAAAACAATACAATAGGCTCAAGTAACAGTGCATTTGGTCATTATGCTCTTTTAACTAATACAACAGGTGGAGGAAATACTGCTGTAGGAAGAAGTTCTTTATCAGGAAATACATTTGGTAAATATAACAGTGCATTTGGTTATCAATCGTTGTTTAGTAATACAACTGGTGACTTTAATAATGCATTTGGTTTTCAATCTTTAAGAAATAATACAATCGGCGCTAATAATAGTGCTTTTGGTATATACGCTTTACAAAGTAATACAACGGGCGTTAATAATACTGCAATGGGTAGAAGTGCTTTGGGTACAAATACAACCGGCGCAAATAACGTAGCAGTTGGCACAAGCGCTTTATCAGCTAATACTATTGGTACACATAATGTTGCAGTAGGATTTAACGCTTTATCTAGCAATACAATAGGTGGCTTAAATACCGCTTTGGGTGGTAATTCATTATATTCTAATACAATAGGCATATACAGTGTTGCAGTTGGTTATTCTGCTTTATATTCAAATACAACTGGTAACTATAATAGTGCATTTGGTTATCAAGCTTTATTCAGTAATACTACAAGTGCTAATAGTGCATTTGGTTATAGAGCGTTATACACTAATACCACGGGTAATAATAACAGTGCGTTTGGTTATAAAGCGTTATTTGCAAATACTACAGGCATAGGAAATATAGCCGTTGGTTACGTATCATTACAAGCAAATACAACTGGCAGTTATAATGTTAGCGTTGGTAATGGTACATTATATGCTAATACAATTGGTTCTAAAAACAGTGCATTTGGTTATGGTGTTTTACAATTTAATACGACGGGTGTTAAAAATAGTGGATTTGGTTATTATGCTTTAAGATCAAATACAATAGGTACAAGTAATAGCGCTTTTGGTTCAAACGCTTTAAGAAACAATACAACAGGTGCAAATAATACCGCTGTAGGAAATCAATCTTTATATAATAATACTACTGGTACAGCTAATAGTGCATTTGGTTTTCAATCTTTAACTTCTAATACAATAGGCACAAGCAACAGTGCATTTGGTAATTACGCTTTAAAGTATAATACTACAGGTATAAACAATACCGCAATGGGTAGAAGTGCTTTGGGTACAAATACAATTGGACAAAATAATTGTGCATTTGGTATATACGCTTTATTGTTAAATACAACAGGATCGTATAATATTGCTGTTGGTCGTTCATCTTTATATAGTAATACCACGGGTAAATTTAACAGTGCATTTGGATATAGCGCTTTAAATGCTAACATTGTTGGTTCTAAGAATAGTGCATTTGGTTATAGAGCGTTATTTAGTAACACTACAAATAATAACAGCGCATTTGGATACAAGGCGTTATATACAAATACAACTGGTTCTGTCTCTTATACACATCTGACGCTGCCGACGAATAGAGAGGTGTAG
>ENA-OSIY01000866-OSIY01000866.1-marine-metagenome-genome-assembly--contig:-NODE-866-length-16519-cov-5.863399_pt1 | contig 16519 bp, 17 predicted proteins | sample MGYA00237884_ERZ534233 | MGnify/ENA primary metagenome ERZ534233 (study PRJEB26412, sample SAMN06343840) | marine metagenome | isolation source: estuarine water | place: USA: Columbia River Estuary... | reverse complement strand
AAAAGCAGTTAGGTGTATGCCCTAAATGTGATCATCATATGCGTATTAACGCCCGTTCGCGCATTAATCACTTTTTAGACCAAGGTGACAGGGTAGAGTTGGGTGGCGACCTAGAGCCGCAAGATTTGCTCAAATTTAAAGACTCTAAGAAATATAAAGACAGATTAAGTAGTGCACAAAAAAACACAAATGAAAAAGATGCAATAGTTATTATACAGGGCAAGCTTAACGGTATGCCTGTTGTTGTAGCTGCGTTTGAATTTGCTTTTATGGGTGGGTCGATGGCATCAGTTGTTGGGGCTAGATTTGTGAAAGCGGTGAATGCTTGTTTGGAACACAATATGCCACTTATTTGTTTCTCAACGAGTGGAGGCGCTCGTATGCAAGAGGCTCTTTTGTCATTAATGCAGATGGCTAAAACAAGTGCTGCTTTAGCAAAAATGAGCGAAAAAGGATTGCCATATATTTCAGTTTTGACTGATCCTACTATGGGCGGTGTTTCTGCGAGTTTAGCCATGTTAGGTGATGTGAATGTAGCAGAGCCCAAAGCATTGATTGGTTTTGCAGGTCCTAGGGTGATTGAACAAACTGTGCGCGAAACATTGCCTGAAGGATTCCAGCGAAGTGAATTTTTGTTAGAAAAAGGCGCTATTGATATTATTGTTGACCGTCGTGAAATGCGTGATAAGTTATTTAGCTTATTGTCAAAACTGCACCATCAACATCACTAATTCATGTCTCATATCTCCCCCCCCCAAGTCTCTGAAAAAGAGACTTGGTTATTAGACCAATGGTTGACTTATCTGGAGCAGGTTCACCCAAGCAATATTGAGCTAGGGCTAGAACGTGTTGCCGAAGTTTTTTGCAATTTACAGCTTGATATCAGCCAACGAACCATTATTACTGTTGCTGGCACTAATGGTAAGGGCACTACCTGTGCCTTTATCGAACAAGCCCTATTGATATCAAAGCATTCAGTGGCTGTATTTAGCTCTCCACATCTTTTAGATTATCGTGAGCGCTTAAGAGTCGCGGGAGCCATGTTGACTGAAAAAGCGCACTGTCAGGCGTTTTTGAAGGTGGATAAAGCACGAGGCGATATTTCATTAACCTACTTTGAATTCGGTACATTAGCGGCATTGCAGTTAATGGCAGATTCCAATGCAGATTATTTATTGTTAGAAGTGGGTTTAGGTGGGCGTTTAGATGCGGTGAACATTGTAGATGCTACTATAGCTGTGATAACCAGTATTGATCTAGACCATCAGGATTGGCTTGGTGATACTAAAGAATTAATTGCTATTGAAAAGGCGGGTATTTTTAGAGCCAATATCCCAGCAGTTATTGGGGAGCCTTATCCCCCAACTTCACTGGTTGATGCGGCCTTAAGCTACCAGGTTAAACCTTTATGGCAAGGCATTGATTATCACTATCAAATCGATGCCCAAGGATTTCATTGGCAAGGTGTTAATCGTTGTTATGATCATTTGCCAATACCCAATATTCCAGTCCAAAATGCCTCAACAGCATTGCAAGTAATTGAAGTGTTAGGATTACAGCTAGATAATAAACAGATGGCACATGTTATTAAGCAAACCAGTTTGCCGGGAAGACGTCAGGTTATTCACATTGAACCCACAGTTATGTTAGATGTAGCACATAACCCACAAGCCACCAGTTTGTTAGCCTTTGATATTAATAATATGAATTATAAACGGGTTATTGCAGTTGTAGGCATGTTAGCTGACAAAGATATTAAAGCAACACTTGCCCCAATGTTGTCTGTTGTATCAATTTGGTATTGCGCTACTTTAGATGTTCCTAGAGGGGCGCAGTCAAGTAGACTCGTTTCAGCTGTATTCAGCACAAAGAAAAAAGTGTTAGGATACGAGTCAGTCGAAGTCGCATATAAATGTGCTTTAGAAAAAGCTGAACAAGATGATCTTGTGGTCGTTTTTGGTTCTTTCTTTACTGTTACAAATATATTGAAAATGGCATCGTTAATCCCTCAAAAAAAGGTGTAGAAAAGTGTCATCCGCATTACAAAATCGATTGGTGGGAACCGCTATAGTTGTTGCCATTGTGGTGATCTTTTTACCTGACTTATTAGACGGAAAACAAGAATCAAAGCGTAACTTATTTGTTGAGCTGCCTCAAAAACCACTCATGAAGACGGTTTTACCTCCTTCAGCTTTCGACACTGATGGGGTAAAAGAAGCAGCGACACGCAAAGTCGAAATCATTTCTGAGCGGGCGCTAGATGATAATTCAACTCCTGACTTAGTGACTGAAAATAAACCTGAAAGTCGATCTGTAGATGTGCAAATTGCTGATATACCTATTAAAAATAAGTCTTTGCCGTTGGTGAAAACCACAGAAAAGACTGAGCCAAAAGTTAGCAGTCTACAGCAGCAAACTGTGGTGGGACAGGATGTTGAGAAACTATTGGCTAATGCTGGTTGGGTAGTACAACTAGGTAGCTTTCGCCATCAGAAGAATGTAAAAGACTTATTAGATCGTCTAGAGAAAGCTGGCTATCGTACTTTTAGTCGGCCTGTAAAAACCAATTCAGGGACTTTAACGAAAGTCTTTGTTGGTCCTGATTTGCAAAAAAGTAATTTAGAAGATGCACTTTCCCATCTAAAAGAACTAACAAAATTACAGGGCAGGGTGACACCATTTACTGTTCAATAGTTTTTTGGCTTGAAGGTTCCCAATTATTTTATGTTGTTAGAAAATTATCAGGATTTTCGCAATTCATTTTGGTAGAATGCGCGCGAATTTAATTCTGTGGTGTTAAAATGCTATTTTATCTTAATATCTCATCATTTAAGCGGTAAAAACGAATCTTATGAACTGGATTGACTATGCCATATTAGGCGTGATTTTACTTTCCGCAGTTATCAGTATAATTAGGGGCTTTGTAAAAGAAGCTATCTCCTTGGCCATTTGGTTTAGTGCGTTTTTTATTGCTAGCCAGTTCTATGCCGATCTTGCCACTTACCTCACTAAATTTGATGATCTGATGATCCGCAATGGTGTGTCTATTGCTATTTTATTTGTAGCTACTTTAGTGATCGGTGGTTTGATTAATTATTTGATTTCTCAGTTAGTTCAGTTCACCGGACTGACAGGCACAGATCGCGCATTAGGGCTTGTTTTTGGTGCTTTGCGAGGTATTTTAATTGTCAGTGCGTTGTTATTTTTCTTAGATACTTTTACTCCTGTGTCTTCATCAGCATGGTGGGGCACTTCAGTCCTTATTCCAGAGTTTAGCTTAATCATTGAGTGGTTTTTTGAATATTTCCAAAACAACTCAAGTTTTATAAAGCCAGTTTAAAAAGGTAAATAGCATGTGTGGTATTGTTGGAATAGTGGGTAAAAGCTCAGTTAATCAAGCTTTGTATGATGCCTTGACAGTCCTCCAGCATAGGGGCCAAGATGCAGCTGGTATCGTCACTGTAGATGACGGTGTGATCCACCTCAGGAAAGATAATGGCTTGGTTAGAGATGTGTTTCATACTCGTCATATGAAAAGATTAACGGGCCAATTTGGCATTGGGCACGTTCGTTATCCCACTGCTGGCAGTTCGAGTTCAGCAGAAGCACAGCCTTTTTATGTCAACTCTCCATTTGGTATTGCTTTCGCTCACAACGGTAATCTAACTAACGCACATGAGCTGAAAGATGAAGTAGCTAAGGTGGCGAAAAGACATATCAACACCACATCAGATTCAGAGTTGTTATTAAATATTATTGCTCATGAACTGCAAAACTGTGAAGGCTTAAATCTTACACCTGAAGAAATATTTAATGCTGTTTCCAAAGTACATCTAAAGATCCGAGGTGCATACGCAGTTGTTGCTGCTATTATTGGCCACGGAATGTTGGCATTCAGAGACCCTTTTGGTATTCGTCCGTTGTCTTTAGGTAAACGAAAAACCGAATTTGGTGATGAATACATGGTGGCCTCTGAAAGTGTTGCACTTGACGCGGTTGGCTTTACCTTTATTCGTGATGTGGCACCTGGCGAAGCTATATATGTGACTGAATCAGGCGAATTGCATACTCAGCAATGTGCTCATCAACCTATTAGTGCTCCCTGTATTTTTGAATTTGTTTATTTTGCTCGGCCAGATTCGTTTATTGACGGTATTTCTGTTTATGCGTCTAGGGTAAATATGGGTCGTAAACTTGGACAAAAAATTGCTAAAGACTGGTCTCATTTAGATATTGATGTTGTTATTCCTATTCCAGAAACGTCTACCGATGTTGCACTTCAAATTGCCCTTGAATTAGATAAACCTTATCGCCAAGGATTTGTTAAAAATCGTTATATTGGCCGCACGTTTATTATGCCAGGACAAACCATGCGCCGTAAGTCGGTTCGTCGTAAATTAAATGCTATCCCTTCAGAATTTAAAGATAAGAGGGTGCTTTTGGTTGATGATTCTATCGTGCGAGGTACTACATCAGAGCAAATTATTGAGATGGCACGCGAGTCTGGGGCCAAGAAAGTTTATTTTGCCTCTGCAGCACCTGAAATTCGTTTTCCTAATGTATATGGTATTGATATGCCATCAGCTAATGAGTTAATCGCATATGGTCGTGAGATAGAACAGATCAATGATTTGATCCGTGCGGATGGTTTGATTTTCCAAGACCTCAATGATTTGGTGGATGCGGTTAGTGAGTTGAACCCTGAAATTAAGCGCTTTGAAACTTCAGTATTTGATGGAAATTACATTACTGGTGACGTGGATAATGCGTATTTACAGCGTATCGATAATATGCGAAATGAAGAATCAAAAAACGAAGGTTTGCAAACAGAACTAAGTAATTTAGAAATGCACAATATGAGTCAAGATTAAGTCACATGTGTTCATCAAAAAAGCCACATTTCAGCAAAATGTGGCTTTTAAGAGAGCTGAAAATCGTTTCAACCTACGTAAACAGGTCCCATTCCCAGACTCCACAAAATAACCGAAGTTGCCATTAATATCGCAAGCAATACCAGACCACAAGTGACTACTGAGCTGGCGTAAATAAAACCTTTACCCTCTGGAATATGCATCAAAATCGGCGTGCCTGCGTAGAGTAAATACACCGAGTAGGTCAAGCCAACCAAACCAATAAGCATCACAAACCATAACACTGGAAAGAAAGCTGCAAGGCCTACCATAAATAAAGGCGTGGCAGTATAAGCTGCTAGCTCAAGTGATTGTGTATAGGTTGGGGTTGCATCGAATGCTTTGGCTAGCTCATGAATTAATATCGCTAAGGCAATTACACCCGTCATTAAACCAAAATACATCCCAATACTCATTAGCCTGGCACTATTAGACGTTAATTTAATAATGTCACCAACACCAATACTCCAACCCAAATGCGCAGCAGAATAATAACTCATCAAAACAGGTATTAAGGAAATAATAGCGATATGACTCAAACTGTAAAAATAGCTCTCATTACGTTCGTCAATTGCATGCCACTCTTCTTTTGGATGGGTATATAGTCCCCACAGGTGATTTAAAATCATGCACTCAGTCTCTTATATTGTTAAAATCTCAATACGTTTTGTTAATTAAAATAAAACATATTATTAACAATTATTGTCTGTGAGTAGACCTTAAGCGTCAACCTTTTTATCTTTTTCTATGAGATTTAATTGATATTTATCAAAGGTTAACTTGGTTTGTTGAACACTATTAGTGACTAACAGGTTTCTATTAGGTTGTTTAAAACAAGCGGTGATAAATGCTCTGAGGTAACCAAAGGGTGGTTTTGGTTTATATTTCTAATCATAGTTGAGTGGACAAGATATGTTTGACTATGTGAAAAATGTAAATTGTCTTACATATTTTGATACTGTAATTAAATCAACTTTTATTTGTGTTAGCAGACTTTAAATACAGGTCATCATTTAGTCACGGTTGCTCTGTGCCATTAACATATAGTTTACCCAAGTGGATTTGATTAATTTCATACTGCGTTTAATCGGGTTAACGGCTACTCCTGTGCTAGACGTTACCTCAAAGCCATCTGCGTGTAATAAAGATGTTAACTCAGCTGGTTTAACCAGTTTACTATAATGATGTGTGCCTTTAGGCAGTAAACCAGTGACATACTCTGCACCAAAAATAGCAATGATAAAGGCTAACCAATTGCGATTAATGGAGGCTATAAATTGTGTGCCTTGAGGTTTTACTAAAGCATTACAGCCTAGAATAAAACTATTGACATCCACCACATGTTCTACCACTTCCATATTGAACACAATGTCAAATTGTTGTTTGGTTTCAATCATTTGTTCAACACTGATTAACTGATAATTAATTTGAAGACCACTTTGCATTGCGTGTGCTTTAGCCATCTTAATATTTTTCTCAACAACGTCTATTGCCGTAACAATTGCTCCTTGTCTGGCTAATGATTCGCTCAATATGCCCCCGCCACAACCGATATCTAGCACTTTCATACGAGCTAACGGACGGTCCTTATTGTTTTGCGTTTTAAGCTGCGACAATATCCACTCAATTCTTAATGCATTAAGCTTATGTAAAGGCCAGAAGGGGCCGTCTAAGTCCCACCATGTATCCGCCAGTTTTTCGTAATAAGCTACTTCTTTAGGATCAATCTTAACTGACTGCAGGTTTGCCATTTATGCGGCTCCAAATAAATAACTAGTTATCATACTGAGGCTGGCAGTAATTGTTAGGACTGTGCGCAACCTACGATAGGTATGAGGGAGGGTAGGAATTAATGAACTAAATTGTTCAATCCCCCAGATAAGTATGTATAAACATGCACCTGTAACTAACCATTGATTAGGCATGAGTAAAAACACAAAAAACGCAGTCAAAAATAAAAGATTACTTAATACAACCCTCCAGAATTTGGCATTTTGCATATCAGTTGTTGGCCACCAAGCACCGCATAAAAATGTGAAAATCCCAAATGAGTAGAGGGTGAGGAAGTCTATAAACAAGGCATTATCGGTTAGTACGATAGATAAACTAGCCAAGCTAATGAAGGGTACTAAGCCAGCATAGCCAAGAAAATTTACGACAGTCGGCATCAAACAAGTCCTATACGTGTCAATTTTAAATCAATAAAATGGCGAAAACTAATACCTGTTTTTAAGAAGCATGATGGTAAAAAGATCAACTTTGCACAGTACTCTATGACACCTAGTAACGTATCAGTTATGTGTACCTTAGTTAGTGGAGCGATTTTGTACAAAAAACATGTGTATATACGTGAGATCGTTCAGCTTGGATGTGACTAAGTACGCAATAGTTTCTTGCTTAGCGTGTTTTAATTAGGCTGAACTCGATGTATGGACTCCACCACTCTAGTCCAGATAAAAGGGTATCTACCAAGACCAAAGGAGTCCATATACGGGTAAGACGTGCCGCAATCCTAGACCATTCAATAGCATGGCAGTAAAAATATGACCATAACCCACTTACCTGCGCTGTGAGGTCCTTAGCGCTTTATGGATGATAGCGGTTATGTCAATTTCCTGACAAACCCGGCAACTAAAGCAAGATGATCTAACTTTTTAGTCTATAAACCGCTGATGACATGAGAATTCACTCGCAAAATTGAGTAATAGATCAAGAAGGTTGATCGCCGTCAATTTGTTTTTTAAAACACATGTTTAAGTGATCAAATTCCGCCTGTATCAGTTGATAAGCGATTGATTTATTGTCTCTAAATTATGTGTGGAATGTTTGGTGAACATATAAAAGTATTGTCTCACTATGGAATCATTTCAAACTTAGAAGGAAATAGACATTTCCGAGTTAGTAAATATTGATAATTTTAATGACATTATTATCGAGTCCTCTCTAAGAGAAGGCTTTATGTTGGGTGACATATTAGTGTTTCCCAATAAAAGTGTGATCGTAAAACTTAATCAACACCATCATGTTAGTGGCAAAGCAATGGAAGTACTTTTTGTCTTAAGTTGTTGTTCTGGCAGAGTCGTAAGTCGTAAGGCATTGCTAGAGTATGTATGGGGAGATAAAAAAGGTGCTAGCTCAAAACTCAGTCCAATAATGACTGAGTTACGCCATTTGCTCGATGACAACAAGGACTGCCCCAGATTCATCCAAACATTACCCCGCAAAGGTTATAGAGTAATTGTGATGACGTTGCCTCTTGATGAAACTCGTTTATCTGCTGACGTGCTCAAAACGGCTGTAAGTTTTGATCAAACATCCCAGGCTACATCCACTGCTAAGCTTCTTGGTGGGATAAATTATTGGCGTGAAACTCGCTTGTTTAAAATTGCCGGAACCTACATTGTAATGGCTTGGGTATTAATGCAAGTGGTTACTTTAACATTGCCCGTTGTCGATGCGGCCAAATGGTTTGATAAACTTGCGCTCCTTACACTGATTATTGGATTCCCTTTAGTATTAATATATAACTGGTGGACAGAGTGTAAACTTCGCCAAAATTTTAATCGAAAACACAACAATCTTTTCACTCATCCAAAGCTTACTAAACACGCCTATCGAGATCTAACCTATATAACAATTTCGACTGCTTTTAGCCTAGTACTTGCTATTTTGTTGGGTAATCAAGTCTATGATGCAGCTACACAAGTTAATGATAAAGTTGTAAAACAGGAAATAAGCGCCAAATTTTATTCTAATGCTGTTGCTGTCATGCCATTTAAGCAACTTGGTGACCAGGCTGCAGATTATGCTGTGGGGTTGTTACAATCCGAAATGCTGACTTTTTTATCACAATTTTCGCAATTGAGAGTCATTTCTGAAAGAGTGTTAGCGTCCTTACCTTTAGATAGTTCACTTGGTAAAATTCGTGATTGGACTGGCGCAAAATATGTACTAGAAGGGGTTGTTAACGTACAAGGTGCCCAAGTGCACATCATGACAACGTTAATTGATAGCCAAAGTGGTCTCCAAGTATGGGCGAATAAAAGCACTGTACCAAGCTCTGATCAACTCACTTTATATGAAGGCATCTCCCATCAAGTATTTAATGCATTAAATTTTTTAATGCCACATGAAGAATCATCTAAATTTCAGTTTAAACCCACTAACAATATCCATGCTTATGACTTTTACGTTAGAGCCAAAGGGGCGTTTAAAGACGCCTATAATGAAACCAAGTTTCTGGAAGTAGAGCAATTATTTTTAAAAGCTCTGGAAAGGGACCGCAATTTTGAACTGGCGCAGGCTGGATTGTGCCAGACGTATCTGGAACAATACAGTTTAAATATGGGAGCTCAGATTTTTGACTTGGCGCGTCAGGCATGCCAGAAAGTAAACAATCAGAGTAATGTTAAAGCTGAATCAGAGCTGGCATTGGGTAGACTATACTTTGAATCAGGTAAATACTCATTAGCGAAAGAGCACTTCACTAAAGCGTTGGAATTGAAACCGAATAATAGTTTGGGTTTGATTGGATTAGCACAATCATTTACTCGTTTGGGACGGCCTAAACAAGGTGAACACTATTATTTAAAAGCAATACTAGCTGAACCTGGTTATTGGAAATACTACGAAAAGTATGGTTTTTTCTTGTTTGATTCTGGTCGTTATTTTGAGGCGAGTCTGCAGTTCAACAAGCAAAGTGTATTGCAACCTAATAGTGAAGAAGCTTTTAATAATTTAGCTGCTGCATATTATTTGAACACAGAGTTTAACAAAGCCACACAAAATTGGCGTAAAGCACTGAGTATAAAATCTAGTGCTAACATATATAGTAACCTGGGTACTTCACTATTTTTCGCTAGTCAGTTCACACAAGCGGTTGAGATGTATCAACAAGCCGTTAATCTTAGTCCAAATAATTATATCTTTAGAGGCAATTTAGCTGATGCGCTCAAGTACGCTGGTGATCAGCAAGTTACGGCGCGACAGCAGTATAAAGCTGCACTCAATCTCGCTCGGAAAAATGCAACTATTAATGCAAACGATCAAACAGTTAAATCAAATATCGCACGTTATCACTCGGAATTGGATAACTGTCAGGCAGCCATCAAACAATCTGAACAACTTGTGCTTGAACAGCCTGATGATCCCTATATCTATTACGATTTAGCTTTGGTAGCAAATAACTGCTCAAGTGACAGTGATGTACTCTTGTACTTAAATAAGACATTAACATTGGGGTATCCCAACAAGTTATTAAGAAAAGATCACCAATTTAAAAAGTTTCAAGAGCAAATTTTACAATGGTAAAGCAGTCCCCAAGGATTAGCGTAGGGGGAAGACAAAAAGTAGTCTAAAGAAGGCAATATATCTATTGCTAAAACTGTGATTAAAAAGGAAATAAGTACATGAAAATATTAAATACTATTAATTTAAGGGTTTTGCTGGCTGCGCTTTTTGTCAGTTTGCTAAGTTTCAACGCTGTCAGTGCCGATGAATTTAAGAAAAATAATCAAGAGTTACTTATTCAAGTAGACAGCACAGGTTGTGCTTCTTATGTTGAATTAATGTCTCCTGAGGATAATTGTGTAGGAAGTAATTTGGCAAGTAGCTGTGGAAAGAACGGTAAAGACTGCGTCTGTATAACGAATCAAAAATTTATTACTTGGACAATCAGCAATGATTCCCGTTTTGAATTAAAGTTTAATGGTCTAGAACCATTTAAAAATAAATGTAGTTTGAAATCTAAAAACAAACAAGAAATTAAATGCCAAATTGACACCGCTGATGGTGAATTTGTTTACGATGTGGTTGTCGAAACTTGCCCGGATCAGATTTATGATCCTCGTATTGTTGTGAGAAATTAAGTATTTAACCCAAGTACTCTTCTGTTAATTAGACATGTTTACAACAATATATTGGATGCTTGATTCAGCCCATCGGTTTCATGTGATATGGCGGTGAACTGATGTTGAAAATGGCCAAGCTTTAATTGGAAACTACTCCTTTATACCTTGGCTAAACATTCTTGGTTGCCTGTTTTACCATAGTATTAGTCAATAAAATATTGTCGATAAGACACTGATATTGTGTAAATTTTGTGAGGGCAATTATGGTAAACTACAACATCTAAATTTTATTTATACACATATTCATTAGGCAGTATTATGATCCCATGGATCCAACTTGGAACCGCACAAATTCCCAATAACGGGGGCGAATTAAAGTTTACTCAGCGTGGCGATGAATTTTCCATTCGTTTATCAGGTATTCGCGGTGAACTCATGAATAGCCGTTTGTATAATTCAGAGAAAGAGTTAGCTGAACTGGGGTGTGCGCATGTTAAATCAGCGAACAATGCTCAGGTATTAGTGGGGGGGTTAGGTATGGGGTATACATTGGCTGCAGCACTCAAAGCAGTCACTTTAAACTCTCAAGTCACAGTGGCTGAACTGATACCTGAAGTTGTGGTGTGGAATCAAGGGCCTCTTGGTAACTGTGCAAATAATCCTCTACAAGACCCTCGCACTAAGGTACATATTGGCGACGTAAGAGAGCTACTAAATATTAGACAGCCCACCTTCGATGCTATTTTATTGGATGTTGATAATGGCCCTGAGGGTTTGACTCAAAAAGGCAATAATAGTATTTATTCACTGCAAGGCTTAGACAATGTATACAAAACCCTTCGACCGAAGGGGATGTTAGCCATATGGTCAGCTGGTCCTGATGAGCAGTTCACGGTACGCCTAAAAAAGGCTGGATTTAAGGCTGATTCGTGTGTTGTGCGGGCACGTCCAGGAAAAGGCAGTCGGCATACTATATTTTTGGCTCGCAAACCCTAGTTCAGCTTATGCTGATTAAAAGGTTATGGGTTACTTTGAGGAAATTTTTTTAACTAATACCCAAACATTCTGAAATATAAACTAGAGGATAGGTTATACATGTCTACACCCTTTTTGTTGAAAAATACAAACAAATTAATGGGCGCAGGTTTACTGGTTATTGTTTGTTTGGTGGTCTTATTTAGTTATGTTTGGTCACAAGCCAAAGCCGCTGATGAAAGGTTACTTGAGCAGCAGTTTAGTCTTTCACTTGTAAGCCTTAGTCAAAAAATCGATGCCCGTATTGCCAGTATGAAATTGATCGCAAAAACAGTGGCCAGTGATACCCACATCCAGAATTGGGTAGCGTCTGGATTTGCCGCTCATCAAGAGTCTGTATTGATTAATAAACTTGGGTTTTTAGTGAAGGAATACGGGCTTACTAGCGCGTCGTTTGCTGATAAAAACACTCACAAGTACTGGAATCACGAAGGTTTCTTAAGAGTGTTGCATCCTGAAACTGACGCTTGGTATTTTGCATATTTGGCCAGTGGCGAGTCAGATTTAGTCAGTGTTTACCACGATAAAAACAAACACCGTGTAGATGTCTATGTGAACTATCAACAGCCCAATGGCAATGGATTATCTGGCATCGCCACCTCATTTGATGGGGTGTTGGATATGTTAAATAACTCACTATTTGCCAAACATGGTGACATATATTTAGTGGATAGTTTAGGCAAAATCCAAGTCACTGCAGAAGAGGATATTGCAGGTGTTCAAAGCTTGCATGATATGTTTTCCCATGAAATGATTACTAGCCTATTACAACCAAATTCCACGGCGGTAATTAAAAGTAATCAGCTTGCAGACAGTTGGCTTGGGGCTAGTTATATTCCCAATATGAATTGGTATGTGGTGGTGAAGGTAACTAAATAAGATTAAAAAACTCTGGATACAAGTCGCTTGATTCATACCAATTTTGTTTGTAATCAATAAAGTATTGGGCTCGATTCGTAGTGTTTTCATATCCCTATTCCGATGTGTAAACATTAAGATAGCCAGTTATCAATGCAATCTATTTCTGATACTTTGGTCTACAGGCTTAAATAATGTTTAACCGCTATCATTGAAAATTATTAGCCGCTATTAATTAATTCTTTTTTGTGACCCTCCACAAAATTGGATAGATACAGCTGCCAAAAAATAAAAACGGTCTTCATTGCTTATTAACCAATGTAATGGTGAGCTGAAACCCTATGTCAGCGGACTTAAAATAATTTGCTGATCCGCTGAAGCCGAAAGAAACTGGTTTATAGTTCGCCTTCCACTCCTTTATTCACAGACATGTCGAAAATGTTACAAACAATAGACCTATTGTTATGCTGTGCTAATTAGATGCGTGATAACATTAAGATAATGTTTTTATCTTCTTTCTCTAAGAAACTTAATGTTAGTTGAATTATTACTTAAACCTATAAATAGTTTCCTTCAATGCCCAACCCCACAGAGCTGGGTTGACGAAGCAATCAAACCTAAAAACCTGCCAAACTTGCTGCGGGACCATGCTAATTGTGAACTTAAAGCAGCGCAAACCGCTATGTTGCTTTTACGTCGTTATGCTGTAGATCAGCAAAGTAGTAATGCGCTGCTAGCATGGTTAAAGCCTTATGAGGATTTTGTTTACCGTAAAATTGGCAATGGTGACTTTAGTGATTATATGAGTCTGTCAAAAAGACTGATCAGTAAATCTGACTTTGAACATGGCGACGAGCTGATCAGTAAAATGGTGTTATTGATTAAAGAAGAGTTACATCATTTTGAACAGGTGTGGGAAATTATGCAAAGTAGGGGAGTGGCTTACGATAACCTTAGTGCTTCTGGTTATGCTCGGGGCATGATGAAAGGGGTTCGCACACATGAACCAGCCAAACTCAGTGATACGCTAATTTGTGGCGCTTATATTGAAGCCCGTTCTTGTGAACGATTTGCCAAGTTAGCCCCATGTTTAGATACTGAACTAGAGGCGTTTTATACGTCTTTATTACGTTCAGAGGCGAGGCATTTTCAAGACTATTTAACCTTAGCGACCAAAGTTAGTGAGACAAATATTGATGAACGAGTCACTTTTTTTGGTGAAAAAGAAGCCAAGCTAATTCAAATGCCAGATCAAGAGTTTCGTTTTCATAGTGGCTTGCCTCAGCCATAACTTGGGCCGGGCATATATAGTGTGTGGCTGGTCTGCCTGTTAATTAGTCATCTTTTACATGAAACAGTGTAATGAGAGTAGAGCCAGCAACTTTGATGCGTGAATGGTGTTTATTCGAATTTGTTGGGCTGGTTGAGCAACCGAGTAAAGTGAATACTCCACTGACAGCGAATAAGTATTTAATCAACGATTTTATGCCTTTAATTAAGATGCCATAACTTAACGACTTTGTTACTCGATCAATTATTCTTGAGCTGGTAGGGTGATTCCGCCGGCAATTGAGCACGGCAATTGATGACCACTTAGTTAGTAGCAATTCCATGGGACGTTTACTGCGAACAAGTCTCACCCTCCTTGATTCAGTCATCTAAGTGATTGGCGTAATAATTGCTATTGCTAAATACTGAATAGTTTATATTTGATATTGGATTTGTGCATGAGATTACTTTCAAAATACTGGTTTTTGATTTCTGTTTTTATGGCCCTTTCAGCATGCTCTGTTTTTGAGTTTGAGCAAACATCTAGACTATGCGTTGACGACAATGGAAATTTTGATGAGTGCGCAAATATTGGTTTTGAAAAGCAGGATATGCAACAAGACTCCAGTTTGTTTAAATCAGGGCTGCATTTTGTAACACTTAACGAATACACCCAGCAAATAGCGTTGGAGTTAAAAAGTAATATGCCCATATCGGGGTTGAATGGCTCTGTTATTGTACTACCTTTTGTTGCAAAAAATGGATTAATGGGAGGCGATGATATTTTAGGCCACGATTTGGCTGATTATTTGACTAATGATTTAAGTGACCTCGGTGTGAGAACCAGTGAAGGAAGTCTAGGGGGATACTTATATTTAACGAGACAGGGGCATATTGAGTTTTCTGCTGAGCAACAAGAAGTATTCTCAGAGCTCAACGTCTCATATGTTTTAACAGGCTATATACGAAAAATACATAATGGCCTGATGTTGAGTACTAGGATAGTAGAATTGAAAAATGGCAAATTAGTCGCCTCTAGTAATAAAGTATTACCCAACTATCAACATTCAATGTTTTACTATTCCAAAACATGATGGTGCAAGTTTATACATTGTTAGCATTATATCATACATTAACAATAAATTCAATACAAATCTCAAAAGAACAAAAGCGTGAATTTGTTGAATCTGTAAAAGAATATTCACAATTAGGAGAAGCTGTATATGGTAAAGGTAATCTTCAAGAATTGTGTGAACGTATTAAGAATATGGTTGAAATGGCTCAACAAGTAACATTAGCAGAAGGCGATTGGTTTGATGGTATTACTGTTAATCGACACATGAAAGGTTTAAATGAATCATATAAAGTGTTTGAAAAAACAGCTAAAGAAATTTCTCAACTACAAGAAAGAATGTCTGCAGCATATGAAGATATAGGACAAGGTTTAAGTAAATATTTTGAAATTAAATAATTGGATCTTTAACAAATAATTATTATAATATATAGGAAACAAATGGCAAAATTTGATAAAATGTATCACGATTTTTTTGGAATAAAACCTCAATTAAACGAAGCGGATTTAGTAAATAAGATATCTGACTACAGAGGAGGATTTCTTTATAAATTAATTGATCCGGCAACAGCTGGAAATGTAAAAGCAGATATACAAGCATTTTTAAATAAAAAAGCTATGCATGTTATTAAAACAAAATTTCAAGATGAAAATGGAAAAGGATTTTTTTATGTTAGATTGGGAGAAGATCCAGCTAAAGAATCACAACGAATACAGGGATTTATAAGTCAATTACCTGAAGTTGAAAAATTTTCATTTACATTAAAGCCAATACAAAAACAAGTTACACCTAAAAATCCACAAGTATGAATAAAAAATTAAAACAACATCAATCAGTTATACCAGGCCATAGTATAGGATCAAGCGTAGTTGGTAAAGATATAAACTTTGCATTACGTAATTGGAAACGAAAATTAAAATCTGCAGATACATTAAATATTCTTAAAGATAAAAAAGAATTTATTAAACCTAGTGTTACAAAAAGACAACAAATGATTCAAGCTAGTTACAAACAACGAATGCAATCATTAAATGATCAAGATTAAATAGCATTTTGTTAAAATTTATTTAAGCAATAAAAGCCCTAGCAGAAATGTTGGGGCTTTTTTACTGTTTTTTTACTTCGCTTATATTTATTTAAAATACGTTATCAATCTATATAACGTCATATAACAATATAATCTTATTAAGATTCACAATAATCTTATTTCCAAAACATAAATTTAAGGAGAAAACAATGGCAAAATCTGATTTGCTTAAAGAAGCAATCGCAGATGCTAAAGCTGTTAAAGAAACGGCATTAGCAAACGCAAAGATAGCACTAGAAGAAGCTTTTGCACCTAGAATTCACGGTATGTTATCCGCAAAGTTATCTGAAGAATTAGACGACGAAGAAATGGAAGCACCTGCCCCAGAAACAACTATGGAACATGACGTAATGTATGAACCAGAAGGCGAAGAAGGAATGGGAGCTGAAATGGAAATGGAAGCACCTGCACCAGAAATGGATACAGAAATTGATATGG
>ENA-OSIY01000864-OSIY01000864.1-marine-metagenome-genome-assembly--contig:-NODE-864-length-16533-cov-7.767319_pt1 | contig 16533 bp, 7 predicted proteins | sample MGYA00237884_ERZ534233 | MGnify/ENA primary metagenome ERZ534233 (study PRJEB26412, sample SAMN06343840) | marine metagenome | isolation source: estuarine water | place: USA: Columbia River Estuary... | reverse complement strand
TAATGATCCTAAGGTCTTTGAACAATATAATAAGAAGGCTAAATTAAGAGGAGAGATTCAGAATCATATTAAAACCGTAGGTCTTGAGTGGGGTAAGTATGCTGATACAATAGATGGTAAGAACAACTTCTTAAAATATATTGCTTCTAATATTATAGCTCCTTTCAATAAGAAGATGGAAGAAGATGCTCTTCAACCAACTACGGAGCTTCCAGATATGTCTGCTAAAACTATGACTGCTACGTATAGTGATCAAAGTGGTGAACAGCAAACTTTTGACTTTGTAACTGGTAAGAAGTACACTTTAAAGAATGATGATAACACTATATCTACATTAACTATTCAAGATGTAGATCCTGAGAATAATAGTGTGAGTGTAAAGGTAAACCAAAATCCTCCAGTAGATATAGACGCTTCAGAACTAGCTGCTCAAATAGCTAATGAAGGATGGGAAGAAGTTATCCCAGAAGCTAAGAAGGGTAGAGGAAAGTTACCTATAAAGAATAGTAAGGATTCTAAAGATTTTAATAATGGTGAAGATGATGAGTTAGAAGATGACAACACTCAACCTACATTTAGTTCACAAAATAGACTACCTAAGTTTGAAGAGGTAGGATTCAATAAGACTTTTGGAAGACAATATATAGATGAAGAGGATACTATTATCAATAAAGATAGTGGTACTGATCGTTTCTTTGCATTCACTGCAAAGTATAACTTAAATAGAAGAGGATATGCTTTAAAGGTTATTACTAAAGATAATGATGACTTTGCTATTAGACAATCTGATATTAACGAAGATGACCTTAAAGTTGTTATAGTTAAGAAGGTTACAGATGATGCTGGTGCAATTAGCTATTCCTATGTAGATGGTGATAATAAATTAATCCCTGAAGGACAGGCTACTGCTGATAATATTATCTATCGTTCCCTTGCTGATATTAAAAGCTGGGATGTAGAAAGAGTTCGTAGCAGTTATAGTGTAGATGAAGATACTACCGATGAGGCTATTCAGACTATCATTGATGAGGAAAAAGCTTATCAAGAAGCATTAGTTGAAAGAGTTAAAGAAGCTCCTGTATATCTCACTGTACAAACTACATCTCCTGGTACTCAAAGAATTGAATATACTAGTGCTATTAATGCTAATGGTAAACGTGAAATTGCTAAAGCACAAGTAGCGGGTCGTGTCACTGTAGAAAATCCTGACTTTACAGATTTAAGAAGTGCTTCTAATCCAGAAGCTAATATTGGTTTAAGAATATCTACAGGTAAAGGTGTTCTTTTATCTGGGGTTTTAGCAGGTCGTGCTGTAATGCAAGAGTATACTTATGAGAACGGTAAGAAAATCTGGGGAGATAAAATCGTTAGAGTGTTTAACCGTGAATTATCTGATGATGAAAAGACCACTGTAATAAGTGCTATGTCTAGATTGTCAGAGTTCTTTATTAAGAAATACGGATTTGGATTTGGTAAGACAAAGAAAAAAGCTACAGTGTTGACTAAGTCAGAACAAGCAGAATATGATCTTGTTTATGATTATTTACGTGGTGTGTTGAACTGGTCTAAACCTAGAAAAGGAAGTGTAAGTAATAAGTACTTCTGGATAGATAGTGGCTTACATCGTGGTAATATAAAGATAGACTTCAAGCCTGAAGCTATTGCTAAGAATAAAGAAAGATTATTATCTAATGCTTTTCATCATGTTAATAATTCAGCATTACAAGATAACGGTCCGTTTACAAGCATTAAGTTTGTAAATAAGAAAGCTGTTCCTAATGTTAAGTATAAAAGCTATGAAGAGTATTTATTAGCAGGTCGTGACACTGATGTCCCACCTGTATATACATCTTTACCTCTATATGATTCTGAGACTCCTCAGCGTAGTAACGTATATATTGTATGGAAAGATCCAACATTAACAGATGATACTGTTGAGGAAGAAGCTCCTAAGAAAAAAACTCCTAGTAAATCTACATCAGCTAAAGAAGTTAGAGGTGTAAATAAAGTGAAAGGATCTGAGGTGGATGAAGACATAGATGCCTTTATTGCAGGTGAGAAGCAAAAGATCAAGGTTAAAGACTATGAGATTAGCTATAAGCCTAAAGGTGGTGGTGTAGTTGTTCAACTTAAGAATGTTAAAACATTTAAGATTACAGAGTCTACTATCTTTAAATCTCAAAAAGATATAACTGCTAATAAGACTGTTATTCTAGAGAACATTGGTCATCTTACTAAGTACACATACGGTACATCTAAAGCATTAAACCCTATATTTGAGATGGCTCAAAAGGCTTTGACTGATTTTAGAACAGGTACTACAACTACTACTAAAAAAGTTTCTGATTTAGAAGAGCAAAAGACTACTGAGATAATGGCAGCTCTTGCTGAGGCTTTAGATCCTGAGGCATTTCTTGCTAATAGAGAATTTACTGCAGAAGAAAGAGCTATTGAAAAAGCTATTGTAGAAAAAATAGATGCTAAGTATAAGCTATTAGAAGATCAACAATCTAAAACTCAAGAAGCTAGTAATATATATTTTAATATTGAAGATGCTGTAGCTAATGCTGTAGTAGAAAATGGTAAAATGTCTGCTGCTATATATGAAAAGAATGTAGATACAGGTGAGGTGGCTAAGCTAGCTGAAGTTAGTATGCCAGTAATGGGAGGGAATATTAATATCACTAAGACTTTATTAACTAAGGCTTTAATATCTCAATTACCTTCTATAGGAGATGAAGATGCTCCATTTAGATTAGCACTTGATCAAATGACTCAGACTGAAGACTTTGATAAGTTACGTGCATTTATGGAAAAGAATCTTCCTATGATCCCTATTAAAAAGATGGGAGAGCTTATTTATAATAAAGCTTGGGGAGCATTTTTAAAAGGAGCTATTTACATCTATGAGAAAGCTGAGATTGGTACAGGTTACCATGAAGCTTTTGAAGCAGTGTGGGCTAGTTTCTTAAGTCCTGAAGAGCAGGGGGAATTAGCTAAAGAGTTTAAAGAGAGAGCTGGTACATTCTATAATCCATTTACTAAAGAAACTAAGAACTATTCAGATGCTTCTATGTACGATGTACGTGAGATGCTTGCTGAAGAGTTTAGAACTTATACATTAAATGCTCAAACACCTTCTGGTAAAGTTAAAGGCTTCTTCCAGAGGCTATGGGATTTTATTAGGTCTTTGTTTAACTTAAGTCCTACAGACAGACAAGAGTTAGATGGTACAATCAATAACTTATTTAAGAAAATTGGTACAGGTGGTTTCAAGAATTCAAGAGCTATCTCTGAAAAGAATGTAATGTCTCCTGTATTTAGAATAGGTAACTTTACTCAGAAGCAAAGCTCTGATGTATTAGAGGGATTAAAATATCACTTCTTTACTAATCTATTCTCTAAGGGGAATAACATTGATAGTATCCTAGGTACTCTTTCTAAACAAGAGTCTAATCAGTTATTATCAGATTTGTGGAAAGAGTCTATGGCTCAAGTGTTAGATAACATTGCTGTAATCAGTCCTAACTTAAGAACTGCTGTAGATGCTTATAGTCAAGAATTCTACGCTGAATTTAGAAAGAGTCTTGAAAGATATGGTGTAATGTTTAGTGAGATTGAAACTGCAGAAGAAGATAAAACTGATACTTTAGGTATTAGAGATACAATTACGGTAGATCCAAGAAGCATGACTAACACTAATGTTAGATTACTTTTAGCTTCCCTACCACAGACTCAGGTGAAAAATGGCAAGGTGGTTCTTGTAAAGAATGACTTTAACCAACCTAAGCTAGTAGAAGAAGATAAGGTGCATGTAACTTTATTAAACGAGCTAAGTAATATTGTAAGCATTGTAGATAAAGACGGTAATAGAACTAACGTTCTTGATCAGATGTTTAACAGATTAGAAACTAAGTATAAATCAGATGGTAACTACCGTGATGGTTTTGGTTGGTTACGTAACTTAAAGCTTCGTCTTAAGTATGAAGATGTTAAAGGTAATAAGATAGATGCTACCACTTTAGATAGAGATGACATGTCTTTACGTGTATCTTTTACTAAAAGTTTTAGCAATGCTAGATTCCAACCTGAGAAGCTTATCATATCTGATGAGGGATATATCTATAATGCTAATCCATTATTGAATGTTAATGAGGATAGAATCAGAAACGGCTGGGCTAATAACTTAAAAGTTAGAATTCAGAATAAACAAACTGATTTGGTTAAACTAGATACTAATGGTCGTATGATCATTAATAGAAAGTCTGACAACTATCGTGAGTTAATGGATACACTTAATGACATTCCTAACTTTGACATCTTAACATCGTTAAATGTATTAGATCAATTAGGTATTGAATTTAGTGCTGAGTTATCACAACTTATTGAGTTTCAAGCAAGTATTCGTGAGCAAGCTATGCAGATTCTTAATGTAATGAAAGCTGGTGAGATAGAAGACTTGGCTGATCTATTTGGAAAGAATGTAATTGGTGGTAGACTTAGTACACTTATTAGTATAGAATCTAAGTTTAATAGTGAAGATAATGTTCTTAGTTATTTAAATGCTGAGGGAGAAACACAGTATTCTGTTAATATCCCTTCATTGTTAAGTAATACTATTAACACTTTAAATACAGTTAAGTCTCAAAAGGAACTTGTGCAAACATGTCCTTGGTTAGGCTTTATTGATGAAGATGACAACGTAGTTCTTAATGCATATCAAACTAACTCTGAGCTTTTAAAGGCTGGAGGTATTCTGTTTGACAAAGCAGGTAGACGTAAAAGAAATACAAACCTTAAGTATCATGTTATTTCTGGTACAGGTATCAGTGATGTAGACGGTGCTAATACAGCTAAGCTTCAATTCCCTGAGAGAGTGGCTAATGAGATTCATTACTTATTACAGAACATAGTGTTCTCTAATATTAACTCTGATAAGAGCACTGAATATGGTATTAGCATTCCTGGTAAGTTAATAGTGAATTCTAAAGATGTGCGTGATATGCAGGAGTTTAATGACACTGCAATCATTGACAAGTATATGGCTCAATTGGCTGATGAAATGTCTGCAGCTGTAATACAATCTCAAGATCCTATAAACATTCAGTACTATCAAGATGAGAATACCGGGGTGTACAATCTTGGACACTTTAGAGATATCTTAGGTAAAGACTTGATTAACAAGTTTAAATCAGATGTTCTTTCTGAAGAACCTAAATATGAAAACTTTGAAGAGTTTGTTGAAGCTAATGATGCTAAGATAAAAACTAAGATTAAGAACTACCTAAATGATAAGATAGCAGAAACTGCAGAGTTTTTAAAGAGTCAAGACTTGTTTGTAAAGCCTGCAGCTTTCTCTAGTGAATTATATATTACAGATGCTATTGATAATGATACACTTAATACTATTTTAGGATTAGGTGAGACTCAAAATATTAGATATAGAACAACAGGAAAAGATTCTGAGAATCTAGAGCGTAGTGGTTACACAGAAGATGATATTAACAATCTTGCTGGTATTCTTGCTATCAATAAAGAGATCTTGCTAACTGAGCAACATAAAGTTATATACGGTCATCCGGCTATGTATAAAGATTTACCTAAGCGTGCTAACGGTGCCACTTCTAACAAGGAGGCATTAGTAGAAGATACTGATGTAGTAGCATGGATGGATAACAATATGGTACGTAATGATGGTAAGCAGCGTGCTAAAGATGTACATCAGACTATAAAGAACATATCATTTAAAGATATGAACGTAGCTAGTCTTTTCCATAAAGACATTGTAGAAAATACATACGCTCAATTGATTCAGAACAACTTAACTAAAGAAAAAGCTGAGTCTAAGATTGGTGCACGTTTTGATGATCAAGGTCAACTTACAGGATTCATTATGAAGAGTGGTAAGTTTACAGGTAGTGTTAAAGCTTATATGAACTTAGTAGAAGCAGATGCTATGGCAATGGGTTTACCTGATGCTATCAGAGACATCTTATTCATGAGTGGTAAGTTTAATAACCAAGCTGAAGCTCAATGGAACTATGAAATGGCTTATGAGAAATTAGTACGCTCTGGTTCTATTAAGAAAGCAAATGGTACTAAGGTGGGTAAGTCAAGTCCTGAATATAAAGCTTACACAAAAGCTGAGATTGAATCTTCTAAAGAGATATATGAGAAGGGAGATCCTGGATTTGTATTCCAAGTTCTTAAGCCTCAATACTTTGGATATGCTAAAACTGATAATTTAACTCATCCTGTATTTTTAAAGCACTCGTTACAACCTAAGTTCTACCGTCATATAGAAGGTACACAATTTGAATCGTTGTATTTAGCTGCTCAAAAAGAACAGATAGATGTTATTGGATTTGAGTCTGGTCAAAAGGTGGGTAATGTAACTACAGAAGATAATGAGTTCTTATCTATCTATTCTGAAGACGGAAGTGCTAATGTAGATATTGTAAATAATCAATATACTTTACCAGAGTCTTTGCCACGTCAAGAATTGTATACTAAGTTCTATGGTATTCAAGTGGAGCAATCTAGTAAACCAAAGCAGTATGTAGTTCGTGGTACTCAGGTTAGTAAGATTGTTATGACTAACTTCTTTAGTAATGGTGCACCTATTAACGAAGAGATAGGCAAGCTTATAGCTGAATATAATGATACTATTACTAAGATGATTAAGTTGGGTAAACAATCCCTACTTGGAGAATTAGGATTAGAAAATCTTGATAATCAATACGTTGTAAAAGATCTTTCTAAATTAGTACGTACACTAAAGGCTGAGGCTGAGAAAAGAAACTTACCAGAGAACATAGTTAATGCTATTAACTATATCATTAACCAAGATGATACACAAGAATTGCAGTATCCATTTGATACTCTTATCAATAAAGACAAGATAGATAACATCTTAAACTCTATTGTTGACTCTCGTGTTATATCTGAGAAGATGAGCGGTAAAGCTTCTGTACAAGTAGCAAGCACACTTTATGAGAGGAACCCAAGAGACTACGCATACCTAAAAGATGGTAAGTATGTTAAATTAACTAAGGAAGCTATACTTACGTTAAGTAAAGATGAAAAAGCTAGTGTTCGTATGCAGTCTTCAGATCTTAAATTCTACCGTAATGAAAACGGAAAGATTGCAGGTATGGAAGTGTATATTAGCTGGCCATTTAAAGAAGTTACTCCTGAGGAATTAGGAATGGTTTTAGAAAATGGTGTTTATAAAGTTAATGGTAATATAGATTCTCAGTTATTAAAGGGTATTGGATTCCGTATTCCTACACAGGCTCCTAACTCAATTGAAGCTATTGTAATAAAAGGATTTACTCCTTCTACAAATGGAGACATGATTGTGGTTCCATCTGAGATTGTTGGTAAAGCCGGATCTGACTTTGATATAGATAAATTAAACATTTACTTACCTAATTCTTCTGTAGTAGTAGCTGACTATAGTAGTAAGAAGTTTAAAGACTTCATGATTGCTGATATGGTAGCTCGTGGTAAAGATGAGAGGTATGCTAATGACTTATTAAATTCTTTAAGTAGTACTCAAATTAAAGAGATTAATAGATCTACTTACACAGATGAGGGTAGATTATCTAAAGGAGCTCTGACTTCTTTAAGTGATATAGCTAAAGACAAGAAAACTCAAGAAGACTTTGCGTTCTTTAAACAAGGATTAAGTCGTTATAACGCTCAGTATAGAGGAAAGAAATCTTTAATATATACTCCTGCTAATGATGTAGACAAAGAAGGTTTACAGAATAAGCTTATCAATGTTATGTCTGAGCTTATCCTACGTCCTGAAAACTACTCACAACTAGTTGTTCCTAACACTACAGAGAACTTAGAAGTGTTGGCTGAAGCTATTAAGAAAGCTAAGGTAGCTGCAGGTACTAAATTAGAAGAAGACGAGAAGTCTCCTACTTATTTAAGAACCTTTGTAGGATCTGCTACTACTAGAGAGAGATACTTAACTGCTAAGAGAATGGTAGGCATTGCAGCATTACATTCCACTTTACATGCTGTAGCTCAGGTGAGCGGATTGAAACTTAATTCAGTGTTTAAGACTAGCGGTATCAAATACTTAGCTGGCAAAGATGAGACTCAAAGAAGTATTAACATTAAACTGAGTCACCATCCTAAAACAGAGGATAACTTATACAACATAGGTCACATTACAGATGTAAATGGAGACACTATATCTGATTTAATATCAGAAGCTCTATCTGGATTTGTGGACGGGGCTAAGAATCCGTTTGTATTTGACTTAAACTTCTCTTTAAACACTGCAGGTACATGGTTTTATTTACAACATCATGGTGTACCTGTAAATGAGCTTGCATATTTCTTTAACCAACCTATATTAGATAGTTATTTTACAGAGCTAGGTAAGAACAAATCTAACTTTAAGAAGATTAACGGTGAAGAGTTAATTAGACAAGACTTATTTTATAAAGTGGTAGCTCCTTATTATGATAAATTAACTGGTGGTAGTTTAAAAGCTACATTAGCTTCTGTAGAAGATTCTCCAGCTGCTGTACAAAGAGCCATGAAAGCTAGCATTCTTAAGCAGCTTAATGAGGTGGACCAAAGTAAAGGGTCTTATAGTTTATCTGAACTTAAGCAAGGTGTTTCTAATGGTGATAGAGCAGATGCAGCATTACAGATCTCTGTATTAATGAACTACTTACAATATGAATCTCAATCTAGATTCTTAAGTAACTTTATGCAGGCTACTAGCTACGATACCAATAAGACTCGTACCACTCAAGAAAATATGTTACAGATAGCTAGATGGGAAAGATCGGCTTCTGAAGAGTTTGTTAATAATCCAGAATCAGTATTAGATAATACATTCCTAGGTGAGATGAAAGCTCAAAAGGAAGATATATTTAATATGTTTAAGAACTTCTTTATCACTTTAAGCCCTGAATTACAAGAGGTGTTTCAACCATTGTATAGTAAGATTGATGACCCAGAGTATTTCTTTACAAAGGATGATGTTACTAATCTAATTAATAGGTATCAGAATCATGTTATTGGTTATGTATTACATACTACACCTTTCGTAGATAATGATGGTAAGACTAAGGTGATGAACAGCTTGTATAAGGACTTCTTTACAAGTGGTGGTACCATGGCTAAAAAGCTTTATGACTATAAAAACTCTATAGACCCTAATATTTCAGATAACTTAGTTATTAAAGAACTACTTCCGCTAATGACTGATGATGCTACCAAGACTGATAACATCATGTTGTTTAGAAATAGAATGGATACATTCCAAATTAACAATGTAATTGAAGCTTTAAATAACTTAAAGGAGTATGCTCAGGAAACTGCAGATAATGATTTGCTTACTTTTACAGATAATTTAGCCAAATTTAGTATCTTGCAATCAGGTTTACAATCTAGTTTTGTTGATTTTAAAAAGATATTAAGTACTGAAATTTACTCTGAGTTAGTTAAGACTATTCTAGATAAATTCAAAGCTGATCCTAAAATTGACACAGAGCAAGTTTGGAGAACTTTCCATCAGAACAACTGGACTAATAGAAGTATTGTTCCAAAAGCTCCTTACTGGTTAAAGGTGAGAGGCGGAAGTCTTAGTATTAATCCTGAAAGTTCTGCAATTGTGCATGACTTCTATGTAAAATATATTAAGAATCCTAAGGTGAGTAAGGAAGAGTATAGAGAGATGAAGAAGAATAAAACAGTGTTTAAAGCTTTTGAACCAGTTCTTTTCCAAAAGTCTGACTTAAAAGATAAGAAAGGAAACATTTTATACACACCTATAAGTAAATTAGGTAATGGAAATAAGATGCTAGAATTGTATACTGATCCTAATCAAGAGTCAATTTTAGAGAACAACAGCAGTAAAGAAGCTGATGTTAGTACTAAATTGATGATGGGTGGCTATGTAAGTGCTAGAGAATTATTCCCTGATATGTTTAAAGAAAAAAATACTCCTACTAAAAAGGATAAAGATCAAATAGATGAAAATGAGGAGCTAGATGAAAAAGATGACTTTACTTGCTAAAAATAATTTAAACAATGATTTGTAACGTAAGACAAAATACAATTGATAATCTTAAGAAGAGAGGACTTGTTGATGATAATATGAAAATCATCAGTACAGAGTTTGGATTATATAATGATAAGTATTCTAAAATAGCTAAGGATAAGTACGGTGTTACAAATACTGATAAGTTATTTACAGTAGAGGTTAACCAGGTGCCAATACTATACCCAACAGGTAATAGAGAAAACTTTAGGCAAGGAAATGCTTATGCTGTAATGAATGATGAGTTCTTTGATGAACTTCAAGAGTTACATAATGAGTATCATAAAGATTCAGATGCATCAGCATACTATCAGTTACTTAATGATGAGATGACTCCTGTTATAGAACGAGAGGATGTAGAAGAAATGGAGGAGCCTATGCCTGTAAATGAACCACAGGTGGCTGCTAAACCTAAGGAGTCTGATAATAAAGCAGTTATACGTTTCTTAGAGAAAATTGGTGTATCTATCCAGTCTGTAAATGAGATACGTGATTCAGAGGGGAATATAGTTAACGCTGCAGCTAAGGCTAGCATGCTTAATAAGATTATTGAGGTGGTAGAAAACAAAGCTTCCTTAGATACATTACCTGAAGAGGCGGCTCACTTCTTTGTAGAAATGCTAGGACCTGGACATCCTTTATATAAAGAGATGTACAATAAGATAACTGGGTATAAGGTGTATACCACTACAGTTAATCAGTACAAGAATAACAAAGCTTTCCGTAATGAAGACGGATCTGTAAATTTTGATAAGATTAAGAAAGAAGCTATCGGTAAAGTGATAGCTGAACATATAGTTAAGAACCAAGCTCTAGAAGAGACTGATGAGAAATTAGGATCTTTAATTAATTGGTTTAATAGATTGTGGGAGTATGTCACTTCTATATTTAATCAAGCTGATGAGAATCCTTTTGAGGATGCAGCTCAACAGATCATTGATGGTGACACTGCTCAACTAACTGATGAAGGATTAGTTGATGAAGAGTATTACCAATTGGCTGATCCATTGGGTGGATTAAGATTAGATCAAGATAACATTGATCTTGATAACAGCATTGATAACAGAACTGGCCAGAAGAGACACATCTATAAGTATAAAGGGGAAGACGCTAAAGGATCTGTTACATCTTTTTATGTAGACAAATGGCTTAAGAAGATATTTAGATCTGACCAAAGAAGTGATAAGCAAAAGCTTATTGACTTGGCTAAAGCTGAATATGGAGATATTATCCATGAGCAGATTAAAGATATAATTGATAGCTGGTTAAACGAGGATGGTACTAAAAGACCTAGTCAAAAACCTATAGAGATTAAGATTAAGAATCAAGCTGTCTATAAAGGATTGAATGATTATATACAAGAGGTTTTAAATCAGTATGATAATAGCACTGTGTTTATGACTGAGGTTAAAATCTTTGATCAGAAAACTAAAATTGCTGGTAGTATTGACTTGCTAGCAATACAAGCAGATGGATTAGTAGATATCTATGACTGGAAGTCCCAAGAGATTGGAAAAGAACAGACTGATATCAAGACCTATAAAGAGCAGATGTATAGGATTCAGTTAGAAAACTATCGTAAAATCTTACAATTACAATACGGTTTTAGTAAGTTTGGTAAGATCCGTGCCATCCCTATTAGAACAGCCTTCTCTTTTAGAGATGGAAGAATTGAAACTATTAAAGGTATAGAAGTAGGTAATACAGATCCTACTAAAATTCCTGATGAGAAAAGTTATTTATTACCTGTAGTTCTTAGAACAGAAAGTACAGGGGACGATCAATTGGATTCTTTGATAGAACAGCTTAATGGTATTTATGATAAGATTCAGAATACTAGGTATACTAAAGAAGAGCTGTACAAAAAAAGAGAGGAGCTTAGTCAGCTTAGAATAGCTATTCGTGACTTACAATTAAAGGGTAAGGTTAATAGACTTGTTGACTTAGGATTATTAGAGTATAAGAAGTACAGTGAAATGTTAGAAAACAAGACATTGACTGGTAAAGACACTCAAGAAGCTATTAAGATTCTTGAGGTGTTTGGTAAAAGTAATGTACTATTATATGATTTACGTGATCAATACTACACTGTAGTTAAAGAGAAAGGAAATGCTAAAGAGATGGCAGCCTTTAAAGAAGTGAATGAAAAGTTTTTACAGATGACTTCTAAGGTTACTAAGTTAGTTGATACAATTAAAAACTATCGTGATGAGCAAACTAGTACACTAGCTGAAAGCAATGGTATATTTAACTATCTTAATCCTGAGACTGCAGTGGGAACATTAAGAGGATGGTTAACTTCTTTATCTAACATCCCTCAAAAGGCTTTTAGAATCTTCTCTAAGATATTAAGAATTGCTCAGAATAGAAGAGATGCTAAGTTTGATAAGACAGCTGGTGAATTGTTAGCTCTTAAAAAGAAGTTTAAAGAATGGGCAGCTGCAAAAGGTATCAGCACTGATAAAGCTATGGAGATGATTCTTCAGATTAATGACAAGGGTAACTGGACTGGTAACTTTGTAAGTACTTATAAATCAGAGTTTTATAAATCTAGAGACAAAGCTATTGAAGATGGTAACTTTGAGTGGTTTGTAGACAACGTAGAATTTGATGATGTTAAGTTTGCTGCGTCAGAAAAAAGACAGATTGAGTTTTTTAAATCTATACAGTATGCTTTAGATGAACAAGAAAATGCAGCATTGGTTGCTAAAAAGATTGCTGAATGGAAGAGTAACTTCCAAGTGATAAGAGAAGATGGTAAAATTAACACTAAGGCTTTAATTAATAAAGATAACAACTTTCTTAAACCTAAGTCTCAATGGTACACTGAAAAGTGGGCAGAGTTAAATAGAAAAGATGCTGCAGGTAATTACGTTAACGGTCCGTTAAAAGAGATGTATGATTACTTCCAGTCTTTAAATAACTATGCTGAAGAACTAGGAATGATTGATAGAAATGTAACTAAGTTTATACCTTCTACATATGCTGGTAAATTAGATCAGTTAGTATTTGGAGATGTAAAAGGATTGTTTAGTACTAAAGGATTCTTTGAAAGCTTAGAAGTGGATTCAGGTACAGCATACACTCCAGAAGTTGATCCAACCGATGGTAGTATTATTAATCGTATTCCTGTATACTTTACTAAAGACATGGGAGTAACAGATGAAAAGACTGGTGTGACAGATTATTCTAAAAAGTCAAGAGACTTGTTTAAAGTGTATGGTGTATGGTCAGCTCATATGTATAACTATGAAGCTATGCATTCTATTGAAGATCAATCACTTATGTTATTGGAAGCTGAGAGAAGTAAAAAGAGTTTAGTAACTGATGCGTTTAATAATATAGTATTAGAAAATGGCAAGGTTAAATCTGTTAAAAATAATGATAGAAATGCTAACTTACTAGAAGGTTTTATTAATTATTATATTTATGATAGTCTTCAAGGTAAAGGAAGTGATACTAAGATTAAGGTGAATATTCCACTACTTAATATTAATAAAGAATACTCATTATTAAAGACAGTACAGTCAGCTATATCTTTCTTTAGTTTAAAGACATTAGCATTAAACCCTATTTCAGCGTCAGCTCAGTTTGTAGGTGGTACAGGTAATGCTTTGTTCGTTGCTCAGAAAGGTATATTCTTTACTAATAAAACTTGGGCTAGAGCTATACATGCTGTAGGAGGGAGTAAGAAAGCTCGTGCAGCTTTAGTATACCTCAATATTTTACAAGAAGGTAATAAAAGTCTATTGATAGACGATCTATCTTTATCAGCTACTAATGCTGTATTAAAGAAAGATAACTTCTATGCTATGCAAAGAGCAGCAGATAAAGGAGTTCAATACCCTGTAGCAATTGCTATAATGATGGATCATATGGTAGTAGATGGTCAGATTGTTAGTATACAAAAGTTTGTAAAAGATAAGTATAACTATAATGAAAGCTTCTATTCTTTATCTTCTTCAGAGAGAAAAGCTCTGATGGCTAAGATAGATAAAGAAGTGGGTGAGTTACAGGATAAAGAAAGTATACTAGTTAAAGGTGAGTTAGATAAAGATGGTCAGTTTTCTATTCCGGGGATTGATAAAGAGTCTGATACTTTTTCTGACTTTAGAAGTAAGATAAAAGGAGTTAGTAAAAAGATACTAGGTAACTCAACTAGAGATGATATCAATAGTATTAGAAGCACAGTGTACGGTTCTGCTTTAATGCAGTTTAGAAACTGGATACCAGAGATGGTTGAGGAGCGTTTAGGAGGTCTTCAGTATGATGATGAATTACAAACTTGGACCTACGGTAAGTTTAACGTATTCTTTAGTAAGATCTTTTTTAAGAACATCCCTACATTACTTAAAGGTATTATCACTGGTTTTGGTGATGATGTTGTAAAGATGGGTAGAGAAAAGTTTGAAAACTTAAAACGTGATGCTCTTGAAAAAGGACAGGAATTTAATATATCTGAGGCTGAGTTCATAGACATGTACAAAGGTAATCTAAGATCTATGATGCTAGAAGTTATGGTTCTTACATCTTTTGCAGTTGCTGTTATGTCAGTTGTTTCAGGAGATGATGAAGATAGAAAGAATAAGGGCATGAAGTTATACTTAGCTAGAGCCCTTAGAAAATATTATAATGAGTTTGCATTTTACTACTTACCTACTGAATTCACTAAGTTAATTAAATCTCCTGTTCCTGCAGTTGGTCTAGCTGAAGATATGTATAGATTTATGGGAGCTTTAAGTAAGGAGACTTATGGTCAAGTTACAGGAAATGAAGAGTTAATTAAGTCTGCAAAACCTTTAAAATACTTTAATAGAATGGTACCTGTAGCTAAAGAAGCAATGTTACTTATGGCTACATATGATGATGACTTTAGAAAAGACTGGGATATTAAACTACAAGCAGGATACTAATAAAAAGGGGAAATTTTACTTTCCCCTTTTCTTTTTAAAACACGATTGTTATTTTCATAAAGATCACTCCAATTGATATGGAGTGGTAAGCACTAATTACTAACTTCTTATCATCTGTAATCTCATCACAGAAGTTTTGTTTATCATAACTAATGCCTAACAGACTTCCGTCTTCTTTAAAAAACTCTAAGCTGAACCCTTTTTTCATATGTCTATTTATTTATTTTCTACAGTGAAAGGGTGCTTCCCTATATAACAATCTTCAGCCCAACCCATGTGTTTTTTAAAGCCATTGATGAAGCTATGTATATTATTAGCTCCAACAGGGTTATGGCTATGTACAGAACAGGCTTTAATTACTAGCTTGGGATTAGCTTGTACAAGATCTACTAACCATTTAGCACAGTCTAAGCCTGTTTTTTCAGCATATTTATCATAGTTGGGATGCTGATATCCCTGAGAAGCCAGCTGGCTAAAATAGTCATTTATGTGCTCCTCAGCTAGATCGTGGTCAAAGCTGATTAAATCAGGTATACCATTAACTAAAATCCAACTAGTAAACTCTTCGTAGTTTCTCACTACATTCCAAGGCTCATATCCTGGAATAGTATCTGTAGGTGTTCTTACATCATCTAGATATAATGCTTTTTTCATAATTCTATATTAAAATTCTATATTAAGTAATGATTCTTTAGCTTGTCTAAATACTAATCTAATACCATGGCATCTAAGCCTTCTAACAGCTCTTCTAAGAATTCTTTTTATGTAAAGATCTTCTATATGAGAAGAATTGTGTCTATTGATTATCTGTTCTTTTTTCATCTTTCTTTTCTAGTTTTATATTTCCTCTAGTATTAGGTTTAGTATAAGGACAATGTCTACATCCGTTACCGCAGCAGCTCCCACGTTTTATGTGGAAGCTGGCAGTAAATATCACTCTATCATTCTCTAAATAGTAGTCTGTATTGTTATCTATTGGTTTCACACTAACTGTTTATTTTCTCTAGTTTATAATCACTATTCTCTGTGGTAAACATAATAGTACCATCTTCTAATTTTTTAAAGGATTGCACTCTAGTAGTTTGCCAATAGTCAGCCATGCCTCTATAAATAACTAACCCTCTACCTTTTGCAGGAGTCTTGTACTTAGCATTGCCGGTGAGCTTATAGTTAATCCAAACTATTTGTGTGCCTTCTTTAACAAGATTATCATTTAGCCTTGTTAGTCTATACTTACTAGATGTTGACATACTATAAGTATTTAAGAATAGTTTCTTCATAGAGAAATGTAGGTCTTTCTCCAACCATTCTTTCTACTTCCACTCCGTCTTTTACAAAAATAACGGTGGGTATTGCACCAACCTCATATGTGCCACCATGTTGGTCAGTGTTTAAATTCTGCCAAGATAGTCTTGTATTATACCTACTTTCTAGGTTTAAAAGTCCTGGTGCTATTTTCTGACAAGTAGGACACCAGTCTTCTATAAATGTTTTTACTTCTAAAGTGCTCATAAGCTTTTTACTATTTTAAAGATGTAATACCAT
>ENA-OSIY01000862-OSIY01000862.1-marine-metagenome-genome-assembly--contig:-NODE-862-length-16572-cov-5.626614_pt1 | contig 16572 bp, 13 predicted proteins | sample MGYA00237884_ERZ534233 | MGnify/ENA primary metagenome ERZ534233 (study PRJEB26412, sample SAMN06343840) | marine metagenome | isolation source: estuarine water | place: USA: Columbia River Estuary... | reverse complement strand
CAGCAAGACCAAGCATTAAACCAGTTGAATGATAGAGTGGAAGGCAATTATAAAGACGGTCTTCAGAAGTCATTCTGTAGCCCGTATTGCTGATATTAAATGATGCAGCAACAATTTTTGCATTAGGGAAAATAGCAGCTTTCGGAACACCGGTTGTGCCGGAAGTAAAAATATAAAAAGCTGTATCCTTTGCAGTAACATTTTTAGTCTCAACTAGATTTTCATTTTTAGAGTAATCCAAACTACTCCTTAGATTTGTTGCCCATTCTGGGGTCTGGATTTTTTTGGAATCTTCAACCCAATAAATATCATCCTTATCTGTAATATTAATATCATCTGACAACACAGCACCATTTGGCCCTGTTCCTTGAGGAAGTTGTCGCCAATCAATGCCTAAGTGTTCTGCTTTGCTGCGCGCTGCGGGGGATATTTTTTGCCGTTTAGTATTTAGGCTATAACTGCTTTTTTCTTCTACATCTGTTGGCACCCTATTCACTTTACCTTCAACATGTTGACTATCGGATGAGTGGCCAGCAATCTCTTGACTAACAGCTCTATTGGAATCAACTTCAAGACTATGTGGCACAACACTTTCCATTATTTGTTCAGGGTTATTGTTTGAATCTTCTTCATTTTTTAATTGAATTTCTGCAATAGGACACCCAATTTCTAATTCATCCCCCTCACCCGCCAATAATGTAACTATGACACCGTCGTCAAACACCTCCATATCAATGAGACCTTTCATGGTTTCAATGCTGGCAATGATATCGCCTCTGGATACTGGGTCACCAGGTTTCACGTTCCATTTGACAATAGTGCCCACAGCCATGTCAGCGCCAAAAGATGGCATGGTGAGTATTTTCATGAAGCAACATCTCGGTTTAACAATGTTAAAGCGGCCTCGACTATTTGTGCAACTTGTGGTGTGGCGGCGCGTTCTAAGTGTTGCGAATAAGGAATAGGGACTTCTTTACTGCAGATTCGGTTTGGTGGTGCATCCAGCGACCAAAAACAATGCTCTGCTACTAGTGCGCATATTTCGCTTGCTAAGCTTCCGGTACGCCACCCCTCGTCAATCACTAACACACGATGGGTTTTATTCACCGATTTAAACAAGGTTTGAGTATCAAGGGGGCGCAAACACCTTAGGTCAACGACCTCTGCACTTATACCCCGTTCCTCTAATTCACCGGCAGCTTGCAATGTCTTTGAAAGCGAACCACCGTAAGTAACTAAGCTTATATCATTACCACCTTTTCTGACCCACGCTTGATGCATATCTGGGCAATCTTCAGGCTTTGGAATTGCAGCAGTCGCGTTATACAACATAACATGTTCAAAGAGTATGACAGGGTCTGGATCTTTCAGAGCCATACAGAGCATATAGCGAGCATCTGCCACTGTAGCAGGTGCGAGTACTTTGATGCCTGGAACATGTGCATACCAATTTTCTAAGCTATGGGAATGCTGTGCTGCTAATTGTTTGCCGGAACCAGTGGCCATACGGATCACTAAAGGCACACTAATCTGATTCCCAGACATATGCCGTAATGTAGCTGCATTATTAACAACTTGGTCGAGTGCCAACAAACTAAAGTTAACAGTCATCACTTCGACAATCGGACGCATTCCACCTATAGCCGCCCCTATACCAGCGCCAACAAAGCCTGATTCAGATAAGGGAGTATCAATCACTCTGTCAGCTCCAAATTCCTCTGATAGCCCCTTGGACACAGCATAACAACCACCGTAGTTACCTACATCTTCGCCCATCAGAAAAACACGTTCATCGTTACGCATGGCTTCACCAATGGCTGTTTTGAGTGCCTCTCGATACGTTAAAGTTTTATTTTTCAAGTTCCTGACTCCGCATAAACCCCAAGATATAAGTCAGATATCTCTTCTATCTCACTTCGCTCGGCAAAAGCTACAGACAGGTTAATTTCTTGTGCCACCTGATCTTCAATCAGTTTTAATTCAGCGCTACTTAGCTTTCCGTTCACTTCAAGCCAGCGTTGTAACTTCATAATTGGGCCTTTGCTTTTCCATGCTTCTACTTCATCAGACTCACGATAAAGCTGAGTATCAAACATCGAATGACCACGAAAACGATAAGTATTACACTCCAATAAACAGGGTCCATCACCTTTTCGAATTCTTTGACAGTATTGGGTCGCAGCTGATTCGACCTCGACCACATTCATTCCATCAACAGCATGTGACATTAAACCGTAACTTTGTGCTTTACGAAATATGTGTTGCTCCGACTCTGAAATCGCCAGAGCAGTGCCCATGGCATAGCCGTTATTTTCACACACAAATAAGATGGGTAGTTGCCACAGCTGAGCTAAATTAAGGCTCTCGTGAAATTCCCCTTCTGCTACCGCACCTTCACCAAAAAAACATACCACCACATCATTTTTTTTCTGCATTTTATTGGCTAAAGCTAAACCAACCGCTAAAGGCAAGGCTCCAGCAACAATGGCATTGCCTCCATAAAATCGCTTTTTAACATCAAAAATATGCATTGATCCACCTCGACCTCTGCTGCTGCCTGTGACTTTACCAAACATTTCAGCCATCACTTTATCCATGCTTAAACCGCGGGCTAAGGCATGACCATGTTCTCGGTAAGTGGCAAATACTGCATCCTCATCTTTTAATGCTTGCATCACACCAACTGCAACAGCCTCTTCACCTATGTAGAGGTGTAAAAAGCCACGGATTTTTTCTTGGGTGTAGAGTTCGGCACACTTCTCTTCGAAACGCCTGATGCGTAACATTTGTTTGAACAAGAATTGCAAGTGTGCGATGTCCATATGGACTTTACTGTTTTCAATATTCATATTGTTTTTTCTTCATTTAGCTAGCCTTCATTGCTTATTTTTATGCTATCGCTTTCGTCACTTTCTAAAGTGGAAATATCACCTTCGGGCCAACCAAGTTCGCGCGCTTTTAACAATCTTCGCATGATTTTTCCGCTACGAGTTTTAGGGATATTTTGTTTAACGACAATTTCTCTTGGCGCTAAAGCAGAGCCCAGTTTTTTGCGAGCATGGGCCATGATGCTTTTAATTAAATCATAGTCAGGTACGTAACCAAATTTGAGTGAGACAAAAGCTTTGACTATTTCACCTGCAACAGGGTCAGGTATGCCAATGACCCCAGCTTCAACAACGGCAGGATGTTCTATTAATGCACTCTCGACTTCAAACGGACCAATCAAATGACCTGAAGACTTAATTAAGTCTGAACTTCGACCCACAAACCAAAAATACCCGTCCTCATCCTGATATGCTAAGTCACCACTGAGGTACCAATCACCTTTAAAGCAACTTTGATATCGCTCGGTTTCGTGCAGATAATTACGGAACATGGATGGCCAACCTTTCTTAAATGCTAACTCTCCCGATTCACCAGGTGTGGTAACTCTGATGATATTTCCTTGGTCACCTGTCTTAATGATCTCGGCAAGGATGCCTGGTAATGGTCTGCCCATTGAACCAGGCTTAACATTTTCACCAATGAAGTTGGCCAACATGATCCCACCAGTTTCTGTTTGCCACCAATTATCATGAAAAGGTTTACCTAGGTACTCTTGACTCCAAACTACTACTTCTGGATTAAGGGGTTCTCCTACACTTGCCAAAAAGCGCAGTGCTGATAAATCATAATCTTGGCTCAATTCGTTACCTGACTTCATTAACATCCGGATAGCGGTAGGCGCGGTATACCAAATATTGACTTTTTCTTCTTCCAAAATGCTATACCATCGAACTGGGTCAAATTCAGTATTATCAACGATAAGTGTGGCGCGGTTACATAATGGCGAAATGACACCGTAAGAAATACCCGTTACCCAGCCTGGATCAGCGGTACACCAGTAAACATCTTGAGGATGAATATCCAGCGCACAGTAACCTGAATATTTATGATAAATAACGGCTTCGTGGACATGAACCACGCCCTTTGGTTTTCCGGTTGTGCCACTTGTGAAGTGCAAAAGAGCCGTATCTTGTGCGCTGGTTTCACATATTTGGTATGCATCACTGTGTTGTTTTAATACAAGATCTAAGTCAACACAACCCTCAGGACATTGACCTTTACAGTCATAAAGTAACACCTGTTTTAAAGACTTAAATTCATCACGCCAAGGCCCTATTTTTTTACGATAAAGCCGCGCGCTTGTAAGTAGTACTCTGGCGCCGCCTATTTTCATGCGAGATCTTATTGGCTCTGGCCCAAATGCAGCAAATAAAGGACTGAACACTACGCCAGATTTTAAACACCCCATTATAGCCGTATACATTATTGGGCTTCGGTCAGTCAAACTACACAGTAAGTGACCCTTTTCAATCTGAAAGTCATTCAGAAGATTAGCAAACTGGTTACTATTCTGTTGCAGCTGGCGATACGTTAGGATTTGCCTTCTGTCTTTTTTACCTAAAAATATTAACGCAGTTTGTTCACCGTAACCTTCTTCAACATGGCGATCGACAGCTTCGTAACCAATATTTATACCGTTTTTGTAACCCTTAATTAACGCATTGGCCTGTTGCCAATTAAAATCAATATAACTTTCCTTATAACTTTGCATATTTGGTGGCTTGTCTTGTCTATTTGTCCCTTTCTCAATCGTGACATAATCCATATTGATACCAATTTTCCAAGAAGCTCTAGTAAGCCTAATCAAACATGCCCAAGGAAATTTGATCTGTATCAAAATTCAAACCAAAAGCCACATCTCATAATAGATTAATAACAATCTACTATGAGATGTGGTTCAGGGTTTGTTTACAAAAATGGCGCTTAATTGCTTTTTGAGTGTGATGCACCATATAGAAAATTTGAGGTATTTAGCTTAATTTAAACCTGTGAAATCATTTCAGACCAAATTTGTATTGGCCAAATTTTTTAAACATTGTTTATATTAGTCTTTAATAGTGAAGGTGTGAGCGATACCGAAAATAGCAAACTTTTTAGAAAGCCCTAACAGCCGAAGACATTTTACTAGGTATGAATAAGTATTGTTCATATGGGTAAGTGTTATTACCTTAAAGCGACTCTTCTGAATACTGGTGCATCTTATGTACGTCATCCATTTTACAACTAATCACGCTAACATTTGTATAGCCAACTCTGGCTAATTGTTCAGCCGCTAATGCAGCGCGCAATGAAGATGCACAATGCAGGTAAATAGGTCGCGTTGGATCTTTTTCTATTTCAAGAATTTTTATTTCTAGCACACCTCGCGGGATATTGATCGCGCCGATTGCTGGAGATGCAAAATGTTCTGCTGATTCCCTCACATCTATAAGTAGTCCTTTATTTTTTAGGCGATCTAAGGCTGCTTTTTTAGCGGTTATAAGTTGCACATTTTGTGTCACTTGCTGTAATAATAATGAAAGTGTTTTTAACATATTAAAATCCAGTACATTAACAAAGTCGATTTTTAATCAAATTTATGTTTTTTTATTGAATTTAGCCCAACCAATTATAATATGGCGGATCAGGAATGGTACTATGTATCAGGTCTCTACATCTATTTTTTGAATCCCAAATTAACACAGTTGGGCAAAGGGAAATCGATGTTCCGGTGTGCTCTACCAAACCCTAGTGCAGGTATAACCGAGACTCCGCAAGTTCATGTAAAATAATGCATTGATCTCACACAATATGTATCATTAGTGTGTCATTAGCCGATTGATTGTTCTTAGATTTATCCAAGAATGCAAACAAAACTTCTTAGTCTGCTCAGCAGAATTCTGACACAACAAAGGCAAGCTTTGGGTCAACTAAAATTAAAGTAATCACGATATTTAATTGTATGAATAATCAATACACTTTAATTAAAATACAGTTCAAAACAGAAGTATTGATCCGAGTCAAAATGTACCAAATAATAGCTAAAAGTTGATAGGCTGGAAATGTCACAATATATGTATTCACGTTCTCAATTATTATGCCAAAAAGTGGCTGACTAATCATATTGCCACCTACTTCAAAAAACAAAAATGAGTCAACATAGGTATTGTGAAACTAATGTCGAGATACAAGGGCTTTATTTTGCCTGAGATGCATTGTAAATAAACTTACTTTTAAAGGCTTGCTTTAATTCAAAAATAAGGGATTGTTGAGGTTTCTTCTGTTCAGGCCTACTATTGATTGCTGATGGTATTACCAGAGCTTTTGGCCAATGAGGATTTACATCTTTATCGGATGAGGAATGAGTATTTAATTTAGTATCAATAAGATAGCTGGAATTAGTTTTCACAGTTTTATGTTCCTTATAAAATTTTCTAATGATATGGCGGTCTTGGACAGCGCCGTTGTAATCTTCGTTATTGAGTCCTTTACAAACCTAAGACATTAAAATTTCAGGACGCTACTTCATTAGTAGTAAATGTATACAAATTCTAACGTGAGTTTTTAGCGATGTATTGATGCATATCAAAATCTGGTGGCTTTCGATCCAATATTTTAGCAAGCGAGTTGATAAGTATATATTGAGTATTTAAAATGCGAATTTGAGTGTACACCCTAAGTTCTCAATACAGTTGTATCGTTAGAGATAATGTAGAAATACACACAAACTGAAAAGTCTATATGTCAAACTGCTATCCAAGATAAAGTTTATCTTGGCAATGACGCAAGTAAACCTCTTGATATTTAACCTTACAAACTCGATCCAACTTATCGACAGGCAGCATCAATAATTGTTATGGTTTACTAACAATAGTTGCATCTATTTATTCATCCCACATGGATTTTCAAAGGCCGACTCGGTTCTGGCTAGACGTAATTAGAGTATTACCAACTATTTGAGATCCCGCTGCCAAGAATTTCAAATAGTCTAACCTATTTGAGTCGATTATTACCAACCATAATACGTCCAATATTGCCTTCACTTGAAGTGTTAAACACGGAACCAATAACGCGGGCCAATGTTCTAATAGTACCACTGACTATATAGTAACCGTTAACTCAAACGATAATCATAACATTGAGAGTATTTTGGTGTGTGAATTGCTCAGTAGGTATGTAATAGCCGAGGTTTTGAAAACATTAAACCCTATCAAAACAGCATTGCACTTAGCAATACTGAAATAAACCTTGATGCTTTTCAAAGGCTACGGTTTTGTTTTCAAGCGCTACAAACTCATCATAACGATAAGTAGGCCCTTGTTTGCATGCATAACTATTGGCCACATAGCAATGACCACATAGCCCAACCCCACAGCGCATTCGCCTTTCAATTGACATCCAAATGTCTGACGCTTTTAAGCCTAGGCCTAGACAGGATTTAGCAACCGCCATCATCATTGCCTCCGGACCACAGGTAAGCACAATGTCTGGATATCTATCATCTTTGTTTAATAGATGGGACAAGTATTGTGTTGGCAAACCAGAACGGCCGCTCACCCCACCTACCTCTAGCGTTTCAAACAGATTGATACTGGAGGACCAACGTGTTCTTTCTTTTTTGAGTACCTGTGACGCGATGTCGTAAGAAGCATATAACAATGTGACTGAGTTTGAAAAACCCCCTTTAATCAAATAGTCAATGGTGGATGCTACGGGGGCTAACCCGCAACCACCTGCAACAATTAATACTTCTTTATGCATTACAAGCTCTACTGGCCACCCTCTACCAAACGGTCCGTTATATCCAAGTACATCCCCCTTCCCTAAGGAAAATACCTTTTTGGTTAAATCTCCAACATTTCTGATGAGAGCTTTAAAGCGGCCTTTTTTGTCAGGAATAGATGTGTAAGTAAAAGGGGCTAGACCGGCACCAGGTACGGTTAACATAAAGAATTGGCCAATACTAATCGGTTCGTCATGCACAAAATCCTTTGGTTCAAAGGTAAAATGCCTTGCATGAGTGCCATCATCGTAGACATCAATGATACGGATTGTTTGAGGTGTTAGTTGCAACATTGTTGATCTATCCTTTTCATTACTGAATGCACTCCAATGCTGCCTGGGCAGGTTTGTTCGCATCGACCACAACCTACACAGCCGTATCGTTGGAACTCAGGTAGGTATTCATCCGAAAACTTATGAAACCAAAATCTTTCAACTCTTTGGGCAGCCTTTTGACTAGGATTATGACCACTGGCTTCCTTTTGAAATCCTTCAAACAGACAGGAATCCCAACATCTTATTGTCTGAGAATGGGTAACCTCAAGTTTTACATCATTGGATATTGATGCAGGAGTGACTGTCTTTTTTTCAACCACCTCATAGGTACTGTAACAAGAGCAGGTAGGACAAAGATTGGTACAACCAGAGCACCCCATACATCGCACACTTAATTCTTCCCAAAGTTTTGCTGGAACTGAATTATCGTTTAAATACTCAATAGCGTTACTGACATAGCTATAATCAACAAACTCAGAACATACTTTTTCAAACAATTCTCTGCGTCTTTTTAGATGCTTGTTATCGGCCTTATCTAACATCATACCTTTAATGCTGTTAATACCTTTTTCAGTCTGGGCAATCACTAGCCATTCAGAGGATCCATTAGTTTCATCAACACTTAAACGGCTCAACACCAAATCGGCAGTCTTATCTTTAACGTGGGGACCAGCATCGACTTGAACACAAAACCCGTTGGCACACGGTGACTCACAATCGATCCCAACAAGGAGAATATGCTCACGTCTTTTTTGATAATAGGGGTCGTGCTCAAAAAACTTATCTTGGTAGGCGATAGCACTTAAATCACAGGCCTGAACACCGAACAGAACTTTTGGATGAACTCGAGGCAATATGGTCTCGAAGGTTTCGCCATCAAATTTGTAGAGAACTTCTTTCTCAGCAAACAAAAAACCTTTTGGAGAAGTTAAAGGTAAATGATTATGACCAAATAAAGGGTCAAGTTTATCACCAAGTTGCTCTGTCCACAGTTCCTGACCATTAACATCTTTTTGGATCTGCACTACCGAATAAAACTTAGCAATATGATCTTTCAAAACATCTAAGTCATTAATTAATAACTTATTAGCCATATTATTTGCTTCAGTCATAACTACTCCCCACATCGCTTAATACAGACGAACGTGGTGTTTGGTTTTCAGGTAATGGAATGATATTGACAGCACAGACTTTAAGTTCTGGCATTTCTGTTATCGGATCCATTGCATCATTAGTCAAAAAATTGGAAGGGGCTTCTTTAAAATGATAAGGCATACTCAACAAACCTGGACTCACTTGGTGACTGATCTCAATCCTTGTTTCGACACAACCACGTCTTGAAGAAACAGTCACCCCTTGATGATTTTTCAATCCTAGGTCCAATGCATCCTGTGGATGAATAAACAAAAGTCCAATCGGAGTCTCGCGCTCTAACAATGGTGATTTTCGGGTCATAGAGCCGCAACCATAATGAAAGTGCAAGCGCATGGTGGTAAACCAATATGGATAATCAGCACTAGGTATTTCATCGGTCAATTCATATTCCACAGGAATAAGTTTACCTTTACCTATAGGAAAAGTTGTTGTGTGTAAACAACGACTACCATCTGGAAAATCTTTGTTACAGGGCCATTGCAGGCCATTATTTTGTTTTAAACGAGGATATGACATGCTGCTAAATGAGTCGGTTAATTGACACATTTCATCAAAAACTTGCTCACTTGTTTGCCAATTCATTAATTCAGACATCCCCATTTTGTTTGCCAGTTCGCTCAATATCTGCCAATCAATCTTGGCCTCACCAGGAGGTGCAACAGTCTTGTGGATCAACTGAACTCGGCGTTCGCAGTTAGTAAATGTGCCTTGTTTTTCAGCAAAACTAGCAGCAGGTAATACGATGTCCGCCATTTTAGCGGTTTCTGTCATCGATAGTTCAATCACCACCAACAAGTCCATTGCCCGCATTCCCTGGGCGACTTTATTGCGGTCAGGGTCAGTCACCACTGGATCTTCACCAAATATAAGTAATCCTCTAAAGTTACCATGTCGTGCCTGATGACTCATTCCTAGTGATGTCAAACCCGGTAAAAGTGCGACTTCTGTTTGCCATGCATGACTAAATTTTTCTCTAACCTGTTTGTCAATGGCGCTTTGATAATCAGGATAAACATTAGGTAAACATCCCATGTCGCATGCACCTTGCACGTTATTTTGTCCTCGTAACGGGTTAATGCCTGTTCCTTCGCGGCCAATTTGGCCGCAAACAAGCGCAAGGTTTGATACAGCTATCACATTATTTGTACCACTGACGAATTGGGTTATGCCCATTCCGTAAGCAAGAAATGCGGCATTTGCTTGACTATATAATTTTGCCGTCTTTACTAAGTCGGCGCCTTTTATACCGGTAATTTCAGATACTTTTTCAACAGTATAATCTGCAACATGAGCCTTGAGAGCGTCATACCCCTCACAGCGTCGTTTAATAAAATCATCGTTTTGCCAACCGTGGTCAAAGATAATATTCAACAAACCGTTTAATAGTGCGATATTAGTTCCAATCTTAAGTTGCAGGTGCATGTTAGCCACTTTGGCAAGGCGTGTTTGACGTGGATCAACCACAATAAGTTTTGCCCCACTCAGCTTGGCTTTCATGATCTGCCCACCAATTATTGCGTGGTTTTCAGTAGGGTCGGCACCAATTACCAATATCACATCGGCTTTGCCCACATCATCAATGCTATTTGTCATCGCACCCGACCCTAAGGTCTTCTTGAGACCGGCGACTGTGGGGCTGTGACAAATACGCGCACAATGATCGATGTTATTGGTTTTTAATACGGCTCTGGCAAATTTTTGCGCCGCATAGTTATCTTCGTTGGTTGCTCTAGCACTGCTGATAAGGCCGACACTTTGAGGGCCACTTTCTTTGATGAACTGTTTAAGACTTTTGGCTATATGACTTAAAGCATGTTGCCAGCTCACAACCTTAAACTTGCCATCTACTTTCATTAAAGGTTGCGTTAATCGACCATGACGACTGATGCCAAATGGCGTGTTCCAGCCTTTTGCGCACAACTTTCCTTGACTAACTGGATGCTTACTAAGAGGTTGTACAGCAATGATATTGTTATCACTCGCCACGAGGGCAATACCACATCCTACCCCACAAAAAGGACAGATGCTGTTAACCAGAGTTGTACTCATAAATAGTCAGCCTAGCCATTAAATATTTAACATCTATTAAAATTACTATTTGGTATTTTTTTTGACGGATATCAAACTTATGCTATTTATTCTAAAAAATTCATTAACTCAATATTTTCGCTGATAGATAATGTGGTACACCAATCCAACAAAAATACTACCACCGATTATGTTACCTATAATCACAAAAAAAATATTTCGAAAAAAATCTATAAATGTGATGAGACTTCCAGGTATATCTAGGATTGAAAAGTGTTGGATCAGCAGAGCCATTGGATAAAAATACATATTTGCCACACTATGCTCAAATCCAGCTGCTACAAATGCGGTTATTGGAAAGATAATTGCCACCACTTTGTCGGTGACTGTTTTACCAGCAATTGCCATCCATACAGCCATACAAACCAAAATATTACATAGTATTCCGCGAAATAAAGCCTCAGTGTTTGTTAAGTCACTTTTAGTCGCTGCGATATTCAAATACTGTTCAGCTATCGCTCCGTCATTCATAAGAACGTGCCCCGATAAAAAAACGAGGGCTGCCATACCGGCCGCGCCAAACAAATTAGCGATACACACTACCATCCAATTTCTAAGCAACCCGTACAATGAAATCTTGTTATCCGCCCATGCCATCACAATTAAGTTATTACCGGTAAACAATTCTGCCCCCGCCACAACCACTAATATGAGTCCCAAGCAAAAAGCCAGTCCACCTAAAAGCTGAATACTAGCAAAACTTAATGTGTTATCTGATTTAATTAACACATACAACATTGCCCCTAATCCAATAAACGAACCTGCCAACATACCCAGCATCACTAAAGGTAAAATAGGCATTGTTGCTTTTTTTACGCCAATTTCATCAACCATTGCAGCAATTTGTGCTGGTAAATAAGCACTAAAACTCAATCTTATATTCATATATCCCACCCTTTTAGACAGATAGATTTTAATAAATGATTATTTTGTTGGTTTCTAATGGAAAAATGTTGATGTTCATCAAACACCTGCCTGTATTATTAACTAACCTTATACAGGTATATTTGATTCCGTTATCTTTTATATGTAGCCAGTTTTTTTTAAAGTCTTTTTACGATTTTTGGACATTATGAGCAATATTAATTATGTACTTCGCCTATGACGCTTATCATAAACGGGAGAGTCAGACTAAAATGTCACCGGTATTCGTTGTTTCACAATTAGACTGGATAACATCCTATTCTGATTTGAAAATAAACTGTCGACGTAAAATACAGCTATAAGTCATTTAAAACAGGTATTCTGGTATCAATAACAACATAAAACCTAAAGCAATGATGAATCCACCGCTTATCAGTTTTAACCATCGACCTTGTTTTTCAGACACCTTATATTTATGTAATGTAATCACCACAACAGAGACCATAAGTGCATCATCAAAAATATAGGCCACATTATAAAGCAGCAAATAGGCATAATATTCCATTGGTTGTAGTTTTTGTAAGGTAAGCACTTGTGTATAAATTGCCGGTAATCCAGCAGTACAAATCAGCTCCAAAAGGTTGACCAACACAGCAACCATCACTACCCCTAAAAGAGCTGCGGTCATATTCTGTGCCTGCACAATATTACGAACTTTCACATATAGACCTGACTTTGATGTTTCAGGTATTCCTAGACTTAACCCTTTTTTAAATGCGAAGTAGTCCTTCAGATTAATACTACCAACCACTATGGCAACGGTTGCAATCAAAATTTGAACATTTCGGGAAATCCCAATAATGATAAAAAGATTTAACCATGCAGCCATAAAAGCAAAATATACAACACCGCTGACCAACACAAAAGCACCAGCTATGATGACCATACGTTTACGACTTTTAACATTGACCAGCATTGACAACAGAAACATCAACACCCACATGGCACATGGATTAAAGCCATCTAACAAGCCCGTCACAACAGTGAAAATAGGTAAACCATACCGTTGAGCAGTCATGTCTCCGAAAAACGGCATCCGCACCGATTTTACAGGAGCCGCTTCGTCAAGGCGTTCGGTTGTTTTTAAACCAGAATAGTTCAATATTTGCTGTGGTGTGAATACTTGGTCAAACCCAACCCAAAAATGACCACACATATAAAATGATGGCACACCGGGCTTATCTATTTTGTGGGTCTTATTAAGACTGACAAAACGTGCATAGTTTGCTTCGGTTTGTTGAATATCACGTTTACTTATTCTAAGGTGCGGATGCAGGGAGGTAAGGTTTTCCAGTGCTTGATATGCTGCTTTGCAGTGCGGGCAGTCTTGTCTTGAAAATACTTCAATACTGGTACAACTCAAATTTTGAAGGGCGTCGGTATCTGTTTGTTGCGAATAAACAAAAGATGAAAAAAAACCGCAAAGCCAAAGCCCACAAATCATTAACCCTTTCATAAACCAACCCATTGTATCTTTGTCTTTTTCAAAACTAAATAAAATACAAAAATGAAATTTGATCGGCGTCAATACTTAACTTGGTAAGTATGTAAATTTAGTTGTAAAAGCATTAGCCGTATTAGCACTAAAAGGACTAATAGCGCCAATTAACAAAACTCACTTTATACAGTATGGAAGGCAACAGAACACATCTAGCATTATACAGACACAGACTTGAAAAATTACGCAACTATTGTTTGTAAAACAAATAATGGCCTGGAGGAAAAGTATAAATGAACACCCAGATTCAAATCGCATGTCCAATCTGTTGGGCTATCAACAAACTTCAATATGAACACATTGCACGCAAACCTATGTGTGGAAAATGTCATCACGTTCTTTTCATAGGGAAAACCATAGAATTATCGAGTGTTAATATCGGCCAATTTTTGGGCCATAATGATATTCCATTGATGATTCTTTTCTGGTCATTTTTTTCCAACTCTAACACTAAAATGGTGTTGGCGTTTGACGACTGTGTTAAGTCATTAGAACCACATATTAGGCTTGCACGAATCAACATAGATAGCGAAAAAAATACAGCTGTTGCACTTGGAATATCTGTGGCTGAAACCATAGGTATATTTTATCAAAACGAAGAACTAGCGCGAACAGACAAAAAAATGAACCATGATGAAATAGTTAATTGGGCTCTCAGCATTCCGTTGGAACCTGTAAGGAACTAACACGGACTCATTCTAAAGAATGGAATCCGCTTTCTTTGATCTTAGTCAAGCGTTGAAAATTAGTAGGCTAGATAATTCCCGCTTAAGTCAAATACTGGTTCAAAAAAATAAAAATAAAAATAAGTATAAAAACATATTTGATATTACAAGAAAGCCTGGACTAAAAATTAATAAGCCTCGAATGATAAAAATCCTCCAATCAGACATGGGCAATTTTGGTTATTTTAACATAGCTTACAATCGTCGATATGAACAAATGACTTTTGCCTAGCGAACCGACTGTCTTAGTCGATATAAAACTAGAGATCGATAATCATGTTGTTACTTGCTCGAAATATTCCAATCGAATTAGAACCTTTGGTTAAACAGATTTTAACTTTGGCAACCGATTTACGATGGACATGGAGCCACGATGGAGACACGTTTTGGAATTATTTAGATACCAAAACATGGATGTTAACCCGTAATCCCTATGCTGTTCTTCAAAAACTATCAGTAAAGCGCTTAACTGAACTGCATACTGATAAAAACTTTTCTACACATCTGCACAACTTATTAGATGCGCGTAATGACTACCTAACTAAAGATTGTTGGGCAGAACAGTATTTTACCAACAGTAAACAAGCTCAGATTGCCTATTTCAGTATGGAGTTTGGCTTATCTGAAGCCTTGCCACTATATGCCGGTGGTCTAGGTATTTTAGCCGGAGATTATTTAAAAGCCGCCAGTGATCTGGGAGTTCCAGCGATCGGAATGGGTTTATTATATGATGAAGGATATTTTCGCCAATACTTAGACAATGATGGTTGGCAACATGAAATGTACCCTCACAACGATTCACGGAATCTGCCCTTACAGCCTGTTATTACTGAAGATGGAGCATGGTTAACCATTGAAATCACTCTTCCTGGGCGAATATTATACTTGCAAGTATGGCAGGCACAAGTTGGACGAACGACCCTGTATTTACTTGACAGCAATGACCCATTAAATAACCCAGTTGATCAAGCCATAACCGGACGACTGTATGCAGGCTCTGAGGAATTACGCTTAATACAGGAAATAGTTTTAGGCGTGGGTGGATGGCAAGTTATCGAAGCCTTGAAACTGGACATCACGATATGCCACCTAAATGAAGGTCACGCAGCGTTTGCAGCGCTGGAACGTGCTCGTTGTTTTATGCAAAAAAACGAATTAAATTTTTGGCAGGCACTTTGGGCAACGCGCGCGGGCAACATATTTACTACCCATACGCCAGTAGAAGCTGCCTTTGATACGTTTCCTGCTGATTTATTGGAACATTATGGACAGCACTATGCCGATACTCTCGGGATCAACCCTGAGCATTTACTCAATATGGGAAAAATGTTTGCTGATGATAACAATGAGCGGTTTAATATGGCCTATCTAGCGGCTCGCACTTGCGCCAGAATTAACGGCGTAAGTGAATTACACGGTGCGGTCAGTAAAAAGATTTTTGCTGGTCTTTACCCTGATTGGCCATTAGTTGAAATCCCCGTAAGTTTCGTTACCAATGGCGTGCATATGCCTTCATGGGATTCAGCATTGGCCGACAAAGTATGGACTGATAGTTGCGGTAAAGACCGTTGGTTAGGCGCACAAGAGTGTCTGAATAGTAAAATTGAAAAACTCTACGACAATGAAATCTGGAGTTTGCGAGGACAACAGCGTACAGATTTAATACATTATGTTCGTCGTCGTTTAAGCGATCAAAAAAGACGTTCACCTAATAGTGGGCAACCCATTGAACAGGCTCAAACCATTCTCGATCCAAATATTCTGACCTTGGGTTTCGCCAGACGCTTTACTGAGTATAAGCGTCCAAACTTACTATTGACAGATCAACAACGCTTAATCAATCTATTGTCCAATACCCAAATGCCACTACAAATCATCATAGCCGGTAAAGCTCACCCTCAAGATAACAAGGGCAAACATTTTATTAAAGAATGGTTTGCGTTTTTGCAACGTCCCGAGGTAAGACCACACATAGTGTTTTTGGAAGATTATGATATTAGACTGGCACAACATATGGTTCAGGGTGTAGATCTTTGGCTAAACACCCCCCGCCGTCCATGGGAAGCATGTGGAACCAGTGGTATGAAAGTGTTGGTAAATGGTGGGCTTAATATTTCAGAATTGGATGGATGGTGGGCAGAAGCTTATACGTCTCATGTGGGTTGGGCACTGGGTGACGGCGAACAACACAATGAAAATGATTGGGATCACATCGAAGCGCAACAATTATATACTTTATTAGAAGACCAAATTATA
>ENA-OSIY01000861-OSIY01000861.1-marine-metagenome-genome-assembly--contig:-NODE-861-length-16573-cov-11.114937_pt1 | contig 16573 bp, 12 predicted proteins | sample MGYA00237884_ERZ534233 | MGnify/ENA primary metagenome ERZ534233 (study PRJEB26412, sample SAMN06343840) | marine metagenome | isolation source: estuarine water | place: USA: Columbia River Estuary... | reverse complement strand
ACTTATGTAGTTTTAATGAAATCAATAGCACATAAATACTCAAATACGGCTATTTTAAAATGGGTGTTTTTAATTGGGAGTGTGATAAGTATTCCAATTGGATGGCATGATTTGCTTTTAATACAATGGGCTTCATTTGATTTGTTAAGTTTGTTTTGCCTATTATATATTGTGGTAGGGGCCACTTTTTTTGCGTATCAGTTGGTGAATTTCGGTATTTACAAACTAGGGGCAAGTGTGGCTGGCTCATTTATATATTCGCAACCATTTTTTGCGACTATTGCTGCCATTATTTTGTTAGATGAAGCCATCACTTTAACAAAACTTTTATCTGCAGGACTTATTATGACTGGGGTATTTTTAGCCAATTATAAGCCTAGGGTTAGTTAGTTAGATAGCAGCCATTTTACCAAATACAATTCAATCATTGGATTAGTAATAGTTGTAAATTTAATATTATACCATAAATGATTAAACATGAATAAAATTTATACAAGAATCAATTTTGTTTTAATCGGAATTATTTTTAGTCTATCTAGCTTTACACAAAATGTTGTCAATATTGCATGCATAGGCAATGGAGTGACCTATGGCGTTGGCGTTGAAAATAGAGAAAAGAATAATTTCCCTCAGCAATTACAATATTTATTCGGAGCAAATTATAAGGTAACCAATTTTGGGGTAGTTAATGCACCATTATTGAATAGTGGTATTAATGGGTATAGCAAATCAGTGGCATTTAACAAAAGTCATGATTTAAATCCGAATATTATTTTTGTTGAATTAGGGTTAGATGAAATTAAGGTTTCAGACACATCTGTCATTTCAAATTTTACAAATACATTTGATAATATCATTCAGTCTTATGCAAATTTGTCGTCGCGTCCTCGTATTGTGCTATTATTACCTTTGCCCATTTTTTTAAAAGATAGTAGCTTGTTGGATAATAGTTTCATTAAAAATAAAATCATACCTAAAATTCAAAAAATCGCTTACGAGAAAAACTTGGAGGTTTTGGATTTATTTTCCATGTTTATAGATAGGGAGGATTTGTTTTTAGACAAAGTTCATCCTTCCTCTTTAGGGGGAACCCTTATTTCTAAAAGGTTATATGAGCTTGTTAAGTTGAATCCAGCCAAAGCAAGTGTTGTTTTTTCTTTAATTCAGGAGCAGAAATCAATGAGTTCCTTTTCTGGGTATGCTTGCGCTGATTTTACATATAAGAATAGAAATTGTAAGGTAGTAAGTCCTAAAAAAGTGGCCGATGGGCAACCCTGGATTTGGCGTGCCAGATTTTGGGGGCATGAGCCACAAAACGATATTGCATTATTAGAAAGGGGCTTTCATATTGTATATATGGATGTGGCTGAATTATATGGTAACGAGGAATCTGTAAAATTGTGGAATCAATTTTATGCCTATATGCAAAAACTAGGCATGTCAAAAAAAGTTGTTTTAGAAGCGATGAGTAGGGGTGGTATTTATGCTTACAATTGGGCATTGCGTAATCCTAATAAAGTAGCTGCAGTTTATGCTGACGCTCCTGTACTTGATATTAAAAGTTGGCCTGGTGGATTAGGAAAAGGGCAAGGAAGCAAAGAGGATTGGACCATTTTCAAAAACGATTTTAATTTAACGGAGGAGCAAGCCAAGAATTTTAAAAACAGTCCTTTGGATAATGCCGAACTAATTGCGAAAGGTGGGTATCCAATGCTACATGTGGTTGGGGATGCCGATGAAGTGGTGCCTGTGGATGAAAACACCCATCCATTTGAAGTTCGTATCAAAAATGCAGGCGGCGATATAACAGTGATACATAAAAAAGGGATTGGTCATCACCCGCATAGCTTGGCTAATCCAACGCCGATTGTTGATTTCATTTTAAAAAGTACGGGTTATAAAACAAAGTTTTCTATTATACCTACACCCTCTGCAGAATATCGATCAGCGGCAGGATGGAAAGAAGGGACAGATTGGTGGGTGCAAAATGACGACATTAATCAATTATTAAAAGCAGAAAAAAAGTTAGATATCATTTTCTTGGGTAATTCAATCACACAAGGAATAGGAGGTGAAAGACCCTCGGTTACTTATAAAGCAGGCAAACCTTATTTTGATAAATCTTTTATAGGGTATCATTGGGTGTCTGCAGGAATTTCAGGAGATAGAACACAGCATATTTTATGGCGGTTGCAAAACGGCAGTTACGTTTTTTCAAATGCAAAATTAGTGGTGTTAACTATTGGGGTAAATAATTTTAATGAGGATTCAGGTGAGGAAACAGCTGTGGGAATAAAGTTGATTCTAGATTGGTTCAAAATGAATATGCCCAAAACTAAAGTTATTTTGATTGGGCCATTACCTACTGGCTTGCATCCAAATTCAAGTAATCGTATTAAGTATGATATCGTGCATGCAATTATAAAAAATTACGCGAGCCCTCAGGTTACCTATCTGCCTTTGACAAAGTATTTTATCAAACAAGATGGAGAACTCGATACCAATTATTGTTCCGGGGATGGGATACATTTAATTGAACCAGGATATGCATTATGGGCGAAATTGTTGAGGGAAGCGGTAGTGGAAGTATTGCAATAAATTAGGGATTGTCGGCTTCGTTTCACTACGCCGACTTCCCTAAATGGCGTCCTTACTCAAAACTTATCGACGAACTGAATGCTGATTCTTTGCTAATTCGCTCAAGAAAGCACTCGCTTCGCTCGTTCAATTTAATTCCTTGTCTGTTTATAATAGCAAGCTATTAACACAGCCAATGCTTTAAATTTTCCACTGCGTGGCTTTCTATCGCTTCTTCGCATAAAAAAAGCTCCGACTTGCGTCGAAGCTTTGTGAACTGGCTGGGACTCGAACCCAGGGCCCATACATTAAAAGTGTATTGCTCTACCAACTGAGCTACCAATTCTAACCGCCCCTTTTTAGGGGAGTGCAAAAATAAGCATTAATAAAAACTATCCAAATAAAAGGGGGTATTTATTTTCCCCATTCAAATACCATCTAAATGCTTCATCTTCAAATAAGAAGTACATTTGTGTAAACTCAAACTGATGGCGGATTATAAAGATAAAATTGTTGTAATTACCGGTGGTTCTGACGGTATTGGAAAAGCTTTAGTAGCGCAGTTTTTGGCGCTAGGTGCAAAAGTTGCAACCTGTGGACGCACACAAACTAAGTTAGATGATCTTACGCGTGAATTTAATTCGCCTAATTTATTGGTAACTGCTGCAGATGTTAGTCAACAATCCAATTGTACCTTATTTATAGAAAAAGTAGTATCACAATGGGGTACCATTGATATATTGATCAATAATGCGGGTATTTCCATGCGCGCATTGGTGAAAGAAGTGTCAATTGATACTTTAAAAAATGTAATGGACATCAATTTTTGGGGCGCTGTATATTGCACCAAGGCGGCTCTGCCTTTTATTACCCAAAACAAAGGGGTGATTGTAGGGGTTTCAAGTATTGCAGGTTATCGGGGTTTACCAGGTCGAAGCGGTTATTCTGCATCTAAATATGCATTAAATGGTTGGTTGGAGGCTTTAAAGACTGAACTTTATGGTTCAGGCACCCATGTGATGTGGGTTTGCCCTGGATTTACGACTTCCAATATCCGAAATGCCGCATTGGACAAGGATGCAAAAGCGCAAGGTGAATCGCCCATGAATGAGGGTGAAATGATGTCCTCTGAGGTCTGTGCTACACATATTATTGCAGCTATCGGGAAACGAAAGCGAACCTTGGTATTGACATTTACAGGTAAAAGAACGGTGTTTATGAATAAGTTTTTCCCTGCTTGGGCGGATAAATTAGTGCATCATTTCTTTTTTAAGGAAGGTAGATTAGTGAAGTAATTGGAGCGGTTGAAAAGTGCGTAATAAATTAATAACCATCTATTTAAAATATACTGCTTAAATATTCGTTACAATTAAGATATGCCCGTTATTACATTAACATCAGATATTGGCCAAGCCGATTTTATTATTGGCGCTGTTAAAGGGCAAATTTTGTCAACTATTCCGGATTGTACCATCGCTGATATCACTCATTATCTTTCTTCAAAAGATTACCAACAAGGGGCTTATATTTTTAATAATGCGGCAAAGTATTATCCAAAAGGAACCGTGCATATTGTGATGGTTAATTTTTTTCAAAATCCACAGGAGCATGTGTTGTTTGCGCATTTTAATGGGCACTTTTTTATCGTACCTGACAACGGATTTTTAACGATGATGCTGGGATTAAAACCGGTGGATATTGTTAAAATAAATTGCAAAGGTGCTACCACTTTCATTCAAATGCTGGATCGCGTTGTTGAATCGGTTGCTTACTTTTTTGCATCCGGTAATTTATTAGATGCAGGAGAACCAGCGACTGAAATTTTGGAAATTTATCCAATGCAGCCAACCATTAGTCCAAATTGGATGGAAGGACAAATTTTATTTATTGATCAGTTTGAAAATGTAGTGGTGAATATTCGCAAGGAGGAATTTGATTTACATGCAAAAGGACGATCCTTTAAAATTGTATTTACGCGCAATGAAACCATTGAAGTGTTGCGCAGCAATTATGGGGATGTTCCGGTGGCAGATAAAATGGCATGGTTTAACTCCGCAGGTTATTTAGAAATAGCAGTAAGAGGCGGTAATATGGCAGGCTTATTTGGCTTGAGTAAATACGATGAAAACCAGCATAATAAGCAACGTCCGAACGATAATAAATGGTTTTTCCAGATGGTGCGGGTTTTCTTTGAGTAAGCCAAGCGCATTTTGGGGTCAATAAGGCAATGAATAGTTTTTTGTTTTGCCTTTTTGGGGGTATTTTTGCTCCTCTTTAAATTAATAAAATAAGTGATACAATGGCATACGACGTAATTGTTATTGGTAGTGGTCCTGGGGGTTATCCTGCAGCCATCCGTGCTTCTCAATTAGGCTTAAAAGTGGCTATTATTGAAAAGGAAAGTTTGGGGGGTGTTTGTTTGAACTGGGGATGTATTCCTACCAAGGCTTTAATAAAAAGTGCACAGGTTTATGATTATGTAAAGCATAGTGCAAACTATGGTATTACCACTACTGGGGTAAGCCATGATTTCGGCGCAGTGATTAAGCGTAGCCGTGGAGTTGCTGATAAAATGAGTAAAGGTGTTCAGTTTTTGATGAAGAAGAATAAGATTGATGTGATCATGGGTTATGGTAAGGTGATGTCAAAAGGGAAAGTAGAAGTAAAAGATGCGGAAGGAAAAACGCAGATCGTTGAAACTAAATATATCGTCATTGCAACAGGTGGTCGTAGTCGTGAATTACCTAATTTAAAACAAGATGGTAAAAAAGTAATAGGCTATCGTGAAGCAATGGTATTACCAACGCAACCAAAAAGTATGATTATTGTTGGAAGCGGTGCGATAGGTGTTGAGTTTGCATATGTATATAATAGCATGGGAACCAAGGTAACCATTGTTGAATTTTTACCAAGGATTGTTCCTGTAGAAGATGAGGATATTTCAAGAGAATTAGAAAAGCAATATCGCAAACAAGGAATTGAAATCATGACAAATGCTTCTGTTGAGTCCTTAGATACTTCAGGTGCATTAGTTAAAGCAAAAGTGAAACAACTAGACGGATCTTTTGTAACCTTAGAAGCGGATATTGTTTTAAGTGCGGTGGGTTATGTTGCTAATATTGAAAATATTGGATTGGAACAAAACGGCATCAAGGCAGACAAGGGCCGTATCATTGTAGATAAATTTCAACAAACAAGTGTAGCAGGTATTTACGCCATTGGGGATTGTTCTCCTGGTCAAGCATTAGCGCACGTTGCAGCGAAGGAAGGAATTAACGCAGCAGAACATATTGCCTATCAAGAAAAAAAGCATACACATATACCGGAAGGCATTGATTATAATAATATTCCAGGTTGTACTTATTGTATTCCTGAAATTTCAAGTGTGGGGTATACTGAAAAAGCGGCAAAGGAAGCAGGCTACGAAATTAAAGTGGGTAAGTTTCCTTTCATGGCAAGTGGAAAAGCAAGTGCTGCTGGCGCAACAGAAGGTTTTGTGAAAGTGATATTTGATGCAAAGTATGGTGAATTTTTAGGCTGCCATATGATTGGCATGAATGTTACTGAAATGATTGCAGAAGCAGTGGTAGCGCGTAAGTTAGAAACAACCGCACATGAAATATTAAATGCAATTCATCCACACCCAACCATGAGTGAAGGATTAAAAGAGGCAGTAGCGGCGGCATATGGTGAAGCAATTGATATCTAACTAGATAAAAAATATACCAATGGCTCGTGATTCAAAAAGTTTGAATGCGAGCCATTTTTTAATCATTGGCCGAACAAACTTTTAATAAAGTTGCAAATAATGCAACATTGCAAATAGCATGAAGTACGACAAGGAAATTAACAGGCGAAAAACATTCGCCATTATCTCTCACCCGGATGCAGGTAAAACTACTTTGACTGAAAAGTTGTTGTTGTTTGGTGGTGCCATTCAAACAGCAGGCGCAGTTAAAAGTAATAAGATTAAAAAGCATGCGACCAGTGACTTCATGGAAATTGAAAGACAAAGAGGTATCTCGGTGGCCACTTCGGTGATGTCATTTGAGTATCAAAATATTTTAATTAATTTATTGGATACACCGGGGCACAAGGATTTTGCGGAAGATACTTATCGAACTTTAACGGCAGTGGATAGTGTTATATTGGTGATTGATAGTGTGAATGGGGTTGAGCCACAAACGAGAAGGTTAATGGAAGTATGTCGCATGCGTACAACGCCAGTCATTGTTTTTATCAATAAGATGGATCGGGATGGTAAAAATCGTTTTGACTTATTGGAAGAATTAGAGAATGAATTAAAATTATCCCTACACCCCATGACTTGGCCAATTAATAGTGGTAAGGAATTTAAGGGGGTATATAATTTACATGATAAAAACTTAAGGTTGTTTGCAGCTAGCACAAAAGCAGAGGAAGAAGATATTGTTGCAATTCAAGATTTAGCAAGTCCAGTTTTACAGGAAAAAATAGGAGAACGAGATGCTGCAGTATTGCGTGAAGATGTAGAATTAATTGATGGTGTTTATGGGGCATTAAATGCAAGCGAATATTTGGAAGGTAAAATTGCACCCGTATTTTTTGGGTCCGCGGTGAATAACTTTGGTGTAAAGGAAATGTTGGACACTTTTATTCAAATTGCGCCAGTGCCTAGAGACAGGGAAACCAATGTGCGTGAGGTAAAAGCAAATGAGGAAAAATTTAGTGGCTTTATATTTAAGATCCACGCCAATTTAGATCCCAAGCATCGGGATCGTATTGCATTTATGCGTGTTTGTAGTGGTCGCTTTGAACGAAATACTTATTATAAGCATGTCCGTTTGGAGAAAGACGTTCGCTTCGCAAACCCTTATACTTTTTTAGCGCGCAGTAAGGATATTATTGATGATGCTTATCCTGGCGATGTAGTGGGTTTATTTGATACAGGTAATTTTAAGATTGGAGATACCTTAACCGAAGGTGAAAAGTTTTATTTTACGGGTATCCCAACATTCTCTCCTGAAATATTTAAGGAGTTGGTGAATAAGGATCCAATGAAAACAAAACAATTGGAAAAAGGAATACAGCAGTTAACCGACGAAGGCGTTGCGCAGTTGTTTACGCAGTTTGGAGGAAATAAAAAAATTATTGGTTGCGTAGGTGATTTACAATTTGAGGTAATACAGTACAGATTATTGCAGGAGTATGGCGCGGCATGTGAATTTAGAACCCTGCCTTTTTATAAAGCCTGTTGGTTAACTTCAAAGGATCAAAATAAGTTACATGATTTTTTAAGATTTAAGCAACAAAACGCAGCGATGGATAAGGATGAAGCACCGGTTTACTTGGCGCAAAGTGAATGGTTTTTAAATACCGAAATCACCAATAATCCTGATATCACATTTCATTTTACCAACGAGGTAAATAAATAAGGCAATTAAACCATGAAGGCAAAAACTTTAACACAGAACAAGGTCAATATCATTACATTAGGTTGTAGTAAAAACTTAGTGGATAGTGAAATGTTAAGTGGTCAATTATTGGCCAATGAGATTGACGTCGTGCACGAAAATAAAAAGTTAGATCATAATATAGTAGTAGTGAATACTTGTGGATTTATTGATAAAGCAAAAGAGGAGAGTGTTAATACCATTTTAGAACAAGTAGCATTAAAGAAAAAAGGTAAATTAGAAAAAGTATATGTGACGGGTTGTTTAAGCGAAAGGTATCGAAGTGACTTAGCTTTGGAAATCCCTGAAGTAGACGCTTGGTTTGGCACTTTGGAGTTGCCGTTGATGTTACATCAACTAAATGCCGATTATAAAGCGGAACTTTTAGGAGAAAGATTATTAAGTACCCCTTCGCATTATGCGTATTTAAAAATTAGTGAAGGTTGTAATCGCACTTGTTCTTTTTGTGCTATTCCATTAATGCGCGGCCAGCATGTTAGTAAAACAATTGAGCAATTAGTGGCCGAGGCGGAAGGTTTGGTGAAAAAAGGGGTGAAGGAAGTGATGCTCATTGCACAGGAATTAACTTATTACGGATTAGATATTTACAAGGAACGTGCATTACCAAAATTGTTAAATGCATTAGCGGATGTAAAAGGGTTGGAGTGGATACGATTACATTATGCATATCCATCAAAATTTCCTTTGGAAGTGTTGGATGTAATGCGTGAGCGAGATAATATTTGCAAATACATTGACATTCCTTTACAACATGCAAGTAATAATATGTTACAAGCTATGCGTCGTAATATTACGCGTGAGGAAATGGGGGAATTGATTACTGAAATTCGAAAACGAGTTCCAGGTATCGCAATTAGAACCACTTTAATCGCAGGCTTCCCAGGTGAAACATTAGCTGATATCGAAGAATTAAAAGGTTTTTTACAGGAGCATAAATTTGATCGCGTTGGAATATTCACTTACAGTCATGAGGAAAATACAAGTGCCCATGATTTGGTAGATGATGTTCCAGCGGCCGAAAAGCAACGCCGAGCAGAGGAGATCATGGAAGTGCAGCAGGAAATTAGCTTGGATAAAAATCAACAAAAAGAAGGGTTGATTTTAAAGGTGTTGGTGGATAAAAAAGAAGCGGGCCGTTATTTGGGACGTACTGAATTTGATAGTGTGGAAGTGGATAATGAAGTAGTAATCAATACCAATACTAAATTAAACATTGGAGATTTTGTGATGGTCAAGATAACAAAGGCCTATGATTACGATTTAGAAGGGGAGTTGGTAGGATAATTCGCTGGTTTTTTTGTATATTAGTACTTCATTTATACATTAAATTCAATAATATGGCAATTGTATGGAAAGGGGTATTCCCCGCAGTAACTACAAAGTTTACATCTGATGATAAATTGGATCTTGATTTATTCAAGAAAAATTTACAAGCACAATTGGATGCTGGTGTGAATGGTATCATATTAGGGGGCACTTTAGGGGAAGCCAGCGTATTGAGTAATGAAGAAAAAGAAATTTTAGTAAAGGAAACTTTGGCATTTGTCAATGGCAAAGTACCTGTAGTTATTAATATAGCAGAAGGTAGTACCAGTGTAGCCGTTGCATTAGCAAAAAATGCAAAATTATGGGGTGCACAAGGATTGATGTTATTGCCTCCCATGCGTTACAAATCAGATCATCGTGAAACGGTGCAGTATTTTAAGGATATTGCTGCAAGTACTGATTTGCCAATCATGATTTACAATAATCCAATTGATTACAAAATAGATGTCACCATTGAAATGTTTACAGAATTGGCAACAGTTCCTACTATACAAGCTATTAAGGAATCAACACGTGATGTAACCAATGTAACAAGATTACGCAATGCTTTTGGAGATCGATTTAGTATTTTATGTGGGGTGGATACATTAGCATTGGAAGAAATATTATTAGGCGCTGATGGTTGGGTGGCTGGTTTGGTTTGTGCTTTTCCTGCAGAAACAGTTGCCGTATTTAAATTAGCAAAAGCGGGTAAAATACAAGAAGCTATAAATATTTACAGATGGTTCATGCCATTGTTGGAATTAGATATTCATGCCAAATTGGTCCAGTATATCAAATTTGCAGAATCCAAAACGGGTATTGGTTCTGAAACGGTGCGTCGTCCAAGATTGGTATTAGAAGGGGAGGAGCGTAAAAGAATTGAATCTATTATTGACAATGGATTAAAAAATAGACCCACGCTTCCTGAATACTTAAGTTTATAATTAAATGTTTTATATGGCTATACCCTTTATTTTATAATTGGGTATAGCCATTTCTAATTTTCTGAATTGAATTAAATGATTTTATGATAAATATTACAACGGCAACACAAAATGCAGCAATAGCTTTTGACACTTATTCAAAATTGACTGCTTCAAAACGCGCTGAATTTTTGGAAACCATTGCAAATAATATAGAAGCATTGGGGGATGAATTATTAAATGTGGCGAACAAGGAAACCAATCTACCATTGCCTCGATTAACTGGCGAAAGAGGCCGTACCTGCTTTCAATTAAGAATGTTTGCAACTATGTTGCGTAAGGGGGATTATGTGGACGCAACCATTGATACTGCAGTGCCTGATAAAACACCACCCAAGCCAGATGTACGTCAAATGTTATATCCATTGGGTCCTGTGGTGGTATTTGGCGCAAGTAATTTTCCTTTTGCATATTCAACTGCAGGTGGCGATACTGCCAGTGCATTAGCCGCGGGTTGTCCAGTAATCGTGAAAGCGCATCCGGCTCATTTGCAAACTTCCACTATGGTGGCCGAAGCTATTCAACAAGCCATTAAAAGTAATGCCATCCCTGAACATACATTTCAACATATAACAGCAACTGATTTTAGTGCGGGTAAGGCATTGGTACAGGATGAAAATATTGCAGCCGTCGGTTTTACAGGTTCAAGATCGGGAGGACGTGCATTGTATGACTATGCAAACGCAAGAAAAAATCCAATTCCTGTTTTTGCGGAGATGGGTAGTGTAAATCCAGTGGTATTATTAGAGGGTGCTTTAACTGCAAATGCGGAAACCATTGCAAAAAATTATGCGGGGTCCATTACGTTAGGAATGGGTCAGTTTTGTACCAATCCAGGCATTTTAATTGGAGTGAAGTCAGATGCTTTAACCTCCTTTGCGAATCACTTAGCCAATGAATTGAATAATGTGGCTGTTGCACCTATGTTACATGAAGGTATTCAGTCTGCCTATTATAAAAATAGTTCCCATGCATTAAGTCAAACAGGTATTACTTGTTTAACTAAAAATACACCATCAGCAAATGCAGCTAGTCCAGTTTTAACGAGTGTGGAGGCTAGTGAATTTTTAGCAAATCCAGATTTAGCAGAAGAAGTGTTTGGTCCTTATTCTATATTAGTGCAATGTGAAAATATTTCCGAGTTGATACAAGTGTGGAAAAGTATCCAAGGTCAAATTAGTACCACTATCATGGGCACAGATAATGATCTTGCAAATAATAAAAATTTATTAGAAATTGCTACAACCATTGCTGGTCGTGTATTGTTAAACGGCGTGCCGACAGGCGTGGAAGTTTGCGATAGTATGGTGCATGGTGGTCCTTTTCCAGCATCAACTGATAGTCGTTTTACAGCAGTAGGTGTGAAAGCAGTAAAACGTTGGTTACGCCCAATATCTTTTCAAAATTGGCCTGATCATTTGTTACCTAAGTATTTGCAAAATAAAAACGAGCATGCTATTTGGAGAACCATTAATGGAGAATTCACCAAATCGGATGTGGGTGTATAATTTTTTTTGAGTAGAAGTTAGCGTACTATAATAATAAATACCATTCGATAAATAAATTTTATGGCAGCAGTAAAACCAATCAGCTCTGAAAGTTTCGGATCTTACCAATTAACCGGTTCCATATTTAAATGTATTGATGCGCATACTTGCGGCAATCCTGTTCGTGTAGTGGTAAGTGGTGGTCCAGCACTTGAGGGGAATACGATGAGTGAAAAGCGCCAACATTTTTTAAAAGAGTTTGATTGGATCAGAAAAGGATTAATGTTTGAACCTAGAGGTCATGACATGATGAGTGGAAGTATTTTATATCCACCACATGATCCTGCAAATGATGTCGCTGTTTTGTTTATTGAAACCAGTGGTTGTTTACCCATGTGTGGACATGGAACCATTGGCACCATCACTGTTGCTATAGAAGCTGGTTTGATACAACCTAAAGTGCCTGGAAAAATTAGGATGGAAGCGCCTGCAGGATTAGTGCTGATTGATTATACGATGGATGGTAAAAAAGTGAGTTCAGTGAAGTTGACAAACGTGCCTTCGTTTTTAGCTGCCGAAAATTTAAAAGTACAATGCCCTGATTTGGGTGAATTGAATATTGATGTTTGTTATGGTGGTAATTATTATGCCATAGTGGAAGTGCAAGAAAATTTTAAGGGGGTTGAAAATTATACTGCGGGACAATTAATTGCTTGGAGTGGAGAATTGCGTAAGCGCATTAATGCTCTACATAAATTTGAGCATCCATTGGATCCTACTATTAATTCATGTTCTCATATTTTATGGACAGGAAAAGTATTAGATGAAAAAAATACGGCAAGAAACGCCGTTTTTTATGGTGATAAAGCCATTGATCGCTCACCTTGTGGTACAGGTACTTCAGCAAGATTGGCCCATTGGCATGCGAAGGGTAAATTAAAACAAGGAGAGCCCTTTTTGCATGAAAGTATTATAGGGTCTGTATTTACCGGGAAAGTGGAGGCGATTACTGAAATTGGGGGCAGGGAGGCAATTATTCCCTCTATTCAGGGCTGGGCCAAGATAATAGGATTTAATACCATATCTATTGATCCTGCAGATGATCCTTATGCAGGTGGTTTTCAGGTGGTATAGGCTTTTTTATTTCTTTCCATAAATCTGATTAAATTATTGGGGAAGTGAACGCATTTTTAACGAAATTCGTGCTTTAATCTATTATATGAAAGTAGTTGTATTAGGCGGAGGTGTGATTGGATTGAGTAGCGCTTATTATTTACAAGAAGCAGGGCATCAAGTTACCGTTATTGATCAAAGTGATATTTTAAACAATTGTTCTTATGGTAATGCCGGATATGTTTGTCCAAGTCATTTTATTCCATTAGCCACACCTGGTATTGTGAAACAAGGATTAAAGTGGATGTTAAATCCACAAAGCCCCTTTTATGTTAAACCAAGATTAAGTTTGAGTTTAATGCAATGGGGTTTCAAGTTTATGCAAATGGCCACCGCTGAAAATGTAGCTAAGGCAGCTATTCCTTTAAAGGATTATGCAATGTTGAGTCAATATTGTTATGAAGATTGGGCCAAGTTGCCTCAATTCAAATTTGCCTATGAACATAGGGGATTGCTCGAGATATTTCAAACTGAAAAAGTTGCTGAACATGCACATCATACAGTGGAGCGTGCACGTGAAATTGGATTGACGGATACGCAGTTGTTAACGCAGGCCGAATTGTTTGCTTTGGAGCCCCGTCATAAAATAAATGCATTAGGTGCCATCTATTTTAAATGTGATGCGCATTTGTATCCTAATAAATTAATGAAACAATTAATTGAAGATTTAAAATCAAAGGGGGTGCAATTTTGTTTAAACGAGGAAGTCATTGATTTTGAATTAAACAATGGAAAAATTATATCGGTGATCACCGACAAAAATAAATATACAGCGGATACAGTGGTTTTGGCTACTGGTTCATGGAGTAGGGAGCTGGTTCAAAAATTAGGCATTAAAATGCCGTTGATGCCAGGACGCGGGTACTCAGTTACATTGGAAGATTCTCCATTTCAAACGGATTATCCATCGGTTTTAATGGAAGGACGTGTTGCACTTACGCCCATGGATGGCAATAAAATGCGTTTTGGTGGCACCATGGAAATTACGACCACTGATGCTGCGCCACAAATGAACAGAGTAGTAGGTGTTTTAAAAGCAGTGAAACAATTTTTTCCTGAATTTGATATACCCACTCCAAGTTGGGATAAAGTATGGTATGGATATAGACCATGCTCTGCCGATGGCTTACCTTATTTAGGTCGTTCAAAAAAAATAAATAATTTGGTCATTGCAACGGGTCATTCCATGATTGGATTAAGTTTGGGTGCAGGTACTGGAAAATTAGTCGCTGAAATCATCGAAGAAAAACCAACCAGTATTGACATTAGTTTTTATCATCCAGAAAGGTTCAATAACTAATGAAATACACTGCCACTTCCATACCTTATAGCGCCACTGGAGTTTTTTCAACTTTGGTGAATGACTATATTTCAGGAAATGGGACTGCGCGTGATTATGTGCCCTATACACCCAATTTGGAAGGGATTAAAAAAGCAATACAAGAACGGAAGTTTTCAGCTATTCAACGCCAAACATTGGTATCCGTTTTGGAAAATCAATACCAAATATTAGGAACCATTAAGGAGGAAAAAAATAAAGCAGCTTTTGAAAAGGTGCAGGAAAATATTGTACTATTAAAAAATGACAATTGCTTTGCTGTTACTACTGCACATCAGCCCAATTTGTTTACTGGGCCACTTTATTTTTTTTACAAAATTATTCACGTTATCAAATTAGCTGCTAAATTAAAGGCGCAGTTTCCTGACAATGATTTTGTGCCCATCTATTATATGGGCTCCGAAGATGCAGATTTGGCCGAGGTGGGCAGCTATTGTATTGATGGCGCAAAACACCAATGGAAAACAAAACAGACGGGTGCCATTGGTCGTATGTTGGTGGACGATCATTTATTACAATTGCTTCAAAATTTGGAAGGATATTGGACTGTGAAGCCAGATGGAAAGGAGGCTTTGGCAATTATTAAAGCGGCTTATAAAAAAGGCAATACCATAAATGAAGCCACTTTGCAAATGGTGCATTTGTTTTTTGGGCAATATGGCTTAGTGGTGGTACAACCGGATGATGCAAAATTGAAATCGCTTTTTGTGGAAGTGATGCAAAAAGAATTAACTACAAAGTTTTCACATACAGCCATTCAACCCACACTTAAAAGTTTATCAGAAAATTATCATGTGCAATCCGAAGGTCGGGCGATTAATTTATTTTACCTAAAAGATGCAACTCGAAATAGGATTGAAAAAACTGGGGAATTATTTTCGGTGGTGGATACTAATATTCAATTTACCCAAGCTGAAATAATCCAAGAATTACAAGCGCATCCTGATCGGTTTAGCCCGAATGTAATTTTAAGAGGGGCATATCAAGAAACCATTATTCCTAGTGTGGTATTTGTTGGCGGCGGTGGAGAATTGGCTTATTGGATGGAACTGAAAAATGTTTTTGAACAGGCAGGGGTTGATTATCCAGTAATTATTTTGCGCAATTCATTTTTATTTATCAATGATAAGCAAGCGAAGCAATGGGCTTCCTTGGAATTTAATATAGAAACGTTATTTAATTCTACTCAAGCATTAGAAATAGCGTTTGTCAAGACACAAAGCGTTGAAAATTTAGTATTAACGGAACATATCGCCTCTCTAACAGATTTATATAAGCTAATACAACAGGATGTAATAAAAATTGATTCCTCCTTAGGGGATCATGCTTTAAACTTATCAGTTCAAGCCCAAAAAAAATTAGCCTTATTGGAGAAGAAAATGATTCGAGCCGAAAAGCGGAAGCAACATACTTCGCTTGCAAGAATTCACAGTATTAAATCAGAATTGTTCCCGGATAATAATTTACAAGAGCGAGTTGAAAATTTTTCTAATTGGGTAGGGGACTTTGGTTGGAGTTGGGTGGAGGCTATTTTGAATAATTCAAATTCGGTGGATGCTAGCTTTACCATTGTACATGTTAGCAAAGACTAATTGATCCGTAAATATTATTTTACACGCTAAGTTCTATTGGTCAAACCCATTATTCCAACTTGATTTTAAGTTCTCTACTTTTTGCATCACTTCTGATTCCATATTTAATTTATAGTCGTCCATTGCCTGCCCAATTTTGCTATCGGCGCTTCCTAAAATTTGAGCAGCTAGTAAGCCTGCATTTTTAGCACCATTTAATGCAACAGTTGCAACTGGCACACCTCCTGGCATTTGCAAAATGGATAAAATTGAATCCCAGCCATCCGCAGAATTAGTGGATTTAATGGGAACGCCAATCACGGGTAAACTTGTTATAGCGGCAATCATACCAGGCAAATGTGCTGCACCACCCGCGCCAGCAATAACCACTTTCAAACCTCTTTCACGGGCAGTTTTTGCATATTGCACCATACGATCTGGTGTACGATGTGCGGATACGACCGTTAATTCAAAAGGGATATTGAAAAGTGTAAGGGTATCTGCAGCGGCTTGCATGGTTGGCAAATCGCTATCGCTTCCCATGACTATTCCTACGATTGGTGCTGTATTCATAAGTTTATATTATATGCAATTTAATACATTCAGTTTTAATTAGCGAACAAATAGCCTGATACCTCCGATATAATTGGAGTTGCTTTTGATTCAGTAATATGAATTCTAA
>ENA-OSIY01000859-OSIY01000859.1-marine-metagenome-genome-assembly--contig:-NODE-859-length-16585-cov-7.908953_pt1 | contig 16585 bp, 18 predicted proteins | sample MGYA00237884_ERZ534233 | MGnify/ENA primary metagenome ERZ534233 (study PRJEB26412, sample SAMN06343840) | marine metagenome | isolation source: estuarine water | place: USA: Columbia River Estuary... | reverse complement strand
TTATGATTGTTAAACATTTGCTGTATCTATCAGTTAATAACAAGTCTGGATTGTGGTGGCCAGGTTCACAGAAATCATAATCTAACTTATTATTATTTATGTATTTATTAATCATAAAATTTAAAAAATTATTTCCACTTCTTGGTGGGCTACTTACTACCACCCTATTATTCATTTAAAACTCATAACTGAATGATTTCTATTTACCGTGCATCTTTCGCATATTGTTTTAGAAGCAGATGTAACTGGGCACTGCTGTGTTATTAGTTTGTGGCCAAATATCAAACACTTAATTTTGCTCAAAGATTTACCCAAACTGGGTCTGTCGCACCTGAACTTGCTGGAGCGATATCATAAGCAATGGTAATTCTTGGTTTATCCTCATACCAATCATCTCTTCCATGTGGGTGTCCTGTTTCTGAGATAATCGCTCTATTATTTTTGTTATGATTTTCAAATAGGGTCTCATTATTAATACTATAATAAGTAATTGATGGCTCAGCATTTACACAATAGTAACCATGAAATACTGGAGCACCTTCTCCACCCATATGATCATGCATAAACACTTCATTCTTTAATGGGTTTACTCCAGATCCACCTTCTGTTTTTGGGTCTAGGTTATACCATCCATGGACCTTGTAATCCATTTTGGCAAAGTCAATACCATAATACTCTGCAGCCTCCTGTATTGCCTCTTTGAGGGCTTCTTTAAGGGCTTTAATTCCTGGGTGATCAAAGTCAAAAACATTATAAAACATTCCTAATTGTGTAGTTGGACCATTATAAGTATTGTATTTAGATAATTTTCCCTCTGGAATATTTCCAATTTTTCCATCTAAAATCTCTAGTTGTTTAGACTCTAAATATGTGTAAAGACTGTCTAAATCATTTTCTAAAAACCTTTCAAAAAATTTATGTTCTTTTTTCATACTAGAGGAATCCAATGCTGCTCCTGATTCATTCCAAATTTCTGAAGATCTCTTAGTGGAATAATGTCGTAGGCAACTGTAATTCTTGCACCTTCCCAATCCCAATCAGCCATTGCATGTGGATGACCCATTTCAGAAAGAACAGCACGGTTATTTATGTTGTTGTTTTCTATTTCTTTATCAAATACTAGATAGTGTGTTTTTGATGGTTCTGCTGATACTGAATAGTACCCGTGAAAATTTGGAGCACCGTTCGGACCATGATCATGCCAATCTAATTTACCTTTTCCAGTGTGAGTGATATTAAACCAACCCTGAACCATAAATTGTTCTTTTTCAAAATCAAGTCCGTAGTAGTCGCAAGCCTCAACTACCATAGATCTTATTGCGCTATAAAGATTATAGATGCCTGTTGAGTGAAACTGAAAAACATTATATTGTCTCCACTTCATTGTAGATACACTGTTAGACTGTTTCCATATTTCGTTTTCCCCAACTGGAGAAACACCAACTAACTTAGCCTGCTCAATTTTAGCATATCTATCTTGTAACTCAGCAGAAAGCACTGGTAGGTTATTGTCTAAAAATCTTTCAAAAAACTTATGTGGTTGCGTTGATGTGCTTACGCTCTTTGGCTTGTTTGGATCAAATTGCATTGTATTTCCTTATCTCTAATTTATACAAGTATAGCATAAAAGAAAAGGCCCCCAAAAGAATGGGGGCCAAATCTATTATATTTTTATTAGTACGCTGCCGAGAAGGTCGGACCGCCTGGAGAGAACGGTGAGAAACCAAATGGTGAGAAACCAAATACTCCGAACGGTGAGAAACCAAATGGTGAGAAACCGAATGGTGAGAAACCGAATACTCCGAATGGAGAGAATCCGAATGGTGAGAAACCAAACACTCCAAATGGTGAGAAACCAAATACTGCAAACGGAGAGAATCCGAAAACTGCAAATGGTGTAAATGAGAATGCTGAGGTAATTGATCCAGACGGTGAAGATGTTGGAGAACTTCCATTTGCATTGTCAGCACGAACTGAATATGTCTGGGCTGTACCAGACTCTTGTGGAACAACTACAGATAAAGATCCTGTATTACCTGATTTACCGTCAGAACATGTCCAGTAATAGTTTGTAATTGCTGAACCACCGTTTGCTGGTGCACCCCATGATACTGTATCATTAGCAGTATTTGCTGTACCTTGTGGAGATGCTCCACCTACTGCTGCCGTTGTAACTGTTGGGGCTGCTGGCTGTGCTGGCTTTGTTGTTGCAGTTATTGTACCTGATGCTGAAGAATATGCTGAATCTCCATTTGCATTTGTTGCTTTTACTGTAAAAGTATAAGCAGTTGCTGATTCAAGACCTGCAACTGTTACTGGGCTTGTAGCACTAGTTCCAGTTTGTGCACCAGATGATAATGCCGTATAGCCAGTAATTGCTTTTCCACCAGTACCCCGTGCAGTAAATGTTACTGTTGCAAGGCCGTTGTTATAATCTCTTTGTGATGGAGAGTTTACTGCTGAGTCGATTGTTGGTGATTGTGGAACAGTAGTGACTGTTACAGAGTTAGATGCAGCAGATGCTGGACCAGTTCCTGCAGCGTTTGTTCCTGTTACTGTAATGTTTGTAATTGCACCAGTACCAAAACCAGTAATTGTTAATGGAGAAGATGCACCTGATACAGAGTGTGTTGTACCATGTACGCTACAATATCCTGATGCTGTGTAAGATGTAGCAGCATTTGGCCCTGTGTGGGTAAATGTTACTGTTACTGCACCGTTATCATAGGCTCTTGAGGTTCCAACATCTGTTGCTGTACCTATTGTTGGTGCGTATGGTGTTAGGAAGTCATTTGCTCCCTGACTCATTCTACCTGCTTGCTTTGACATAGTTAGTCTCCCCTAATCCCGTATTACAGTGATAGGTCTCCAAAGACCAACCATCCTGCTGAAGTTTTCATTGCTGTTACAACTGAGTTTGTAGTTCTAAATTTCAATCCTGGTGTTCCTACTACGCTGTTGGTTGCAGCAAATGATGCTCCAGTTCCTGATGCTTGGTAGAAGTCAATTGACTGACCAGTAGAGTATCCTGATGCAGGAAGAGTAATGACTACTGTTCCAGCAACTGGTATAAACTTATCTTGTTCTCCTGCTGCAAGTGTTCCTGTTGCTGCAAAAGATGATCCAAATGTTGTTATTGAGGGAACGCCTGCCCGTGCCTGTGTTCCATCAGAGAATACAATTCCTGCTGCTGGCAGAGTAACTGTACCTGTAAATGTAGGTGATGCAAGTGGTGCCTTGAGGCCAAGGCTTGTTGTGACTGTTGATGCAAAGTTTGCGTCATCACCAAGTGCTGCAGCAAGTTCATCAAGTGTGTTAAGTGCTGCTGGAGCACCTGTTAGTAGTGCATTTACTTGTGATGTTGCATCTGCGATTGCTTCTGACTTAGCAGTTGCGATTGCTGTAGCCTGTGCTGTAGATACTGGCTTTGATGCATCTGCTGTATTGTCTACATTTCCAAGACCAACATGTGTCTTTGTAACACCAGAAACTGTTCCTGTGAATGTTGGATCTGCTAAAGGTGCCTTTAGATCAAGCGCTGTCTGAGTTGCTGTTGATACTGGCTTGTTAGCATCTGTTGTGTTATCAACATTTGCAAGACCTACTGAAGACTTTGTAAGTGCTGCTACTGCAGTTGAAACTGCTCCGTCAGCATATGTCTTTGTAGAAAGTGCTGATGTATCTGCAATTCCATGAATATTTGTTGTGTCATCTGAGTGTGTTGAAACCTTTGTGTCTGCTGCTGTACCTGCTGCAGCGATTGCTTCTGACTTTGCTGTTGTAGCAACGCCTTCTGCATATGTCTTTGTTGACAATGCTGCTGCATCTGCAATGCCGTGAACATTTGTTGTAACTGCAGCGTGATCAGTGATATCTTGTATTTCTGCAAGAAGGGCTGTGTTTGCAATACCGTGAACTGATGTTGTAACAGAGGCGTGGTTTGAAACTGCTGTTGAAACCTGTGTCTGTGTTGTAAGTTCTGCTGTGTTTGCAATACCGTGAATATTTTGAGTTATAACAGCGTGTGCTGTTAGGTTATCTTGTGTTACAAGGTTTGCAGTATTTGCAATACCGTGAATATTTGTTTGATCTGTTTCGTGAGCAGCAAGGGCTGTTCCTGTAGCAACAAGTGCTGTGTTCATTGATGCTAAAAATGCTGGGTCATCACCAATTGATGCTGCTAACTCGTTAAGAGTGTTTAGAAGGTCTGGCGCTCCATCAATGATTGCTGCTAATTCTGCTGCGTTAGCAAAATATGTTAGAGCAGTCCATGCTGATGAGCCATTACCCATCTTAAATTTACTTGTGTCGGTTTCAAATCCGATTTCTCCTGCTGCTAAAACAGGGTTTGCAGCCGTCCATTGTGCTGCAGTTCCTCTGCGCTGTTGCATTCTTGTTGCCATATTTTATTTCTCCTTTATGGGGGCTGCCCATTATCTTTTCTTATTATAACATCAATTTATTAATTGAAATTATCTACTACACTACCGCCATCGAATACAACTGTCCACTCTGTTGAAGAGGGGCTACCTGCATCCAAACCTACACCCAATGGGCTGTTGAATGATCCACCTTCATAGAACTGAGATACTATGAAACCAGTTCCATCAATTGCGGTATCGTGAATGTGCTGTGGTAAATTATTTGTATCATCAATAGTTGCCTGGGTATACCATGCTCCATTGTAATAGAAATTAACTCTGTTGGTAGCAGTGTCTAACCACTGTGTACCATTAGTTGGTGAAGAAGGAGCAGTTGTGCCTACAGCCATAGATCCTGTTAAAGAATCTACATACTCCTTAGTTGCTGCATGATCAGCAAGAGTTGGTGCTCCTACTGTTACTGCATCTCCGAATGTACCGCCGTTTGCTACGACTAAACCATTCTTGACCTTGAAGTCTTTATCGACTGTTGCCATTTACTACTCCCTCTTCCAACTATTTTTATTTTTTATTACTTAAGCAATGTTCCGACAACAGTTACTACTGAAGTATTGTTGGCAGTTGTTACTAGAAGTTGTACATTTGCTCCTGAGATTGATGCTGAAACTGAACCAAGAGATGATCCTGTTGAGACCATTCCGTATTCAGTGATTGCAATGTTATCTGAAGAATCAAGTGTTAAGAGTACCTTTGAAACGTCTGTGTTAGATCCATTGGCAATCTTTACAAGATATTCTGCTGAACGATAATCAGCCTTTGCGAAAGCGTGGGCTGTCTGAACTCCTGCTGTTGGTGCTGATAGAGTTGCTGCAACCTGCTTAGCAACTGAGTTTAACTCAACTGCTGTAAATGAACGAGTTGTTCCATCTACCGCAGCACGAGCACGAGCATCTGTGAAGTAAAGGTTTGAACCTTCTGTAAGGTTAGAAGTTGTAGAATCTGCTACACCGTTTTCTGCGGTAATAACAAGACCTGAACCTGAACCTGTAATTGTAATGTTAGTCTTTGTAGCACCAGTCAAAAGATCTGCTGCTGAAGCCTTAGAACGAGCATCCGTGAAATACTGTGCTGTTCCTTCTGCCACATCAGATGTTGTAAGAGCATCTGCGTGTGCAATTGCTGCAGCCTGTGCAGCATTAGCCTTTGAAGTAGCATCTGCTGAAGCAGTTGATACTGCAGCATTTGCCTTTGATGTTGCATCCGCAGAGGCTGTTGCTTCTGCTGCAGCCTGTGCTGCATCTGCTTCTGCCTTAGCAAATGCTGTAGTTGCAATCTGAGTTGTATCAGTATTTGCTGCTGCAGTAGGTGCTGTTGGGACTCCAGTAAGTGCTGGAGAAGCAAGTGGTGCCTTTGTTGCAAGTGATGATGTAAGTGTTGTTGTGTAGTTAGCATCATCATTAATCGCTGCTGCTAATTCATTTAATGTATTAAGAAGTGCTGGTGCACCGTCAACAAGATTATCTACTGCAGTTCCAATTGCTGTGTTGCGGTTTGCAACCTCTGTGTTAATTGCAGATGTAAGTGCTGATGCTGCTGTTGCTTCTGCTGCAGACTGTGCAGCATTGGCCTTAGTAGTAGCATCAGTTGCTGCTGCTGAGATCGCTGCTGCTTGTGCAGCATTGGCCTTAGATGTTGCATCTGCAGAGGCTGTTGCTTCTGCACCTGACTTAGCGTTGTTAGCCTTAGTAGTTGCGTCTGCTGATGCGGTAGCCTCCGCTGCGCTCTGCGCTGCATTAGCCTTTGAAGTAGCATCTGCTGAAGCAGTTGATACTGCTGCAGATTGTGCTGCTGCTGCAGCGCCTGAAGCATCAAATACTCCTGATTTAATATTTAGTTCGCCAGAAATAACTTCCATCTGTGTTGATTCAACGGAGGTAACAAGTGTAGTTCCTCCAACAATACCAACGATGTAGTCTTCTGAAGCCTGATTCTCTGTAAGAATGTTAAAGCCACCAACTGTTGCGGTAGATCCTTCAACGACAAGACCTTGTTTGATCTTGAAATTTTTATTTACTGTTGCCATTTTTTATATCTCCTTAAGCCTTTAAACCAATTCGTGCGTAACGAACTGTTATAGGTGTAATACCGCTTACTGGAGTGACTGTCAAAGCCACGGTATTTCCAGTGCGGGAGACATTAATGGTGCCAATATTCCCATCATTGTCGATTGTTGCATATTCTGTAACATTTATGTTTATTCCGTCAACAAGAATTGTTAACTCAGTTGAATAGAACTTGTTGGCTCCTGCAGTGGTTTTTGCTATTGAAATAACATACTTAACCATGCGCCATTCTGTTGCATCAAAGTTATCAACAACAGTTAGGTTCTCAATCCCGTTGACTGTAACTTCGTTATTACCTGCAGAACCCAAATCTGTTGATTGAGCAGTTGCGGTATCGATTAGATCTACATAGTTTTCTTGAGTAGGTCTGTCACCTGTTTGAAACAGGGCCTTTACACTTGCGATTGATATCTTAGCCATGTGGTAATTATATCACCCGTTTTAATAAGATAATTAGAGAATATAGTTGCTGTAGCCAATTACTTGAAGGGGAATTGGGGGTGGGTTTGTTTTTGAATATCCAAAGACACTTACATTTGTAAACTTAACTCTAAAGGGTAATAACTCAAGAACTACTGCTTTTGGTTGCAAGTAATCGATTCTTACAGACCTTGATTCTAACTCTGTTATTTGTGCGTGGGCTAATTGATGAGTTGTTTGCATTACTGTGTTATGTCTTCAACAATAACCATTGAGCCTTTGGCTACCGTCCAAACTCTGCCTTCGGATAGAAGTTCTGTGAGTTGTATGTCGAAGATATCTCCTGTCTGAAGAAGTCTAGATTGTGAGGATGTTAGTGTAACTGTAAAACTTCCCTCAGTATCTTGAAACTCAATAGGTTGAGGAGTTAGATCTAAAATTTTTGTACTTGTTGAAGGACGATAAATATCCATAGCAACTTGCCAGTCTTCAAGAAGAAGTGGCTCTCTTGCATCATTGGTTACATAAACACGAAAGGCTGCTGAATCACCACGAACAACTGTCCACTTAATTTCTGGTGGGGCAGCGCCAAGAGCATAAGAGTCTGTTGGTTGATTTCTAAAAGTTGCCATAGTTTATTATATCACGCTAGACCGTCTCTGAGGGCTCCCCAGGTACCGTTTCCTTTTGCTTCTACTATTACAATTCCATTTGTGTTATGTGCATAAGCACATATTCCAACTGCTCCTGATCCACCTGCTGGTCTAACATTTGTCAAACCACCCGTTTCTCCAACATACAAAACATTTCCTGATACAAAACTCGAAGTATTCAAACCTTCCATAACTCCAGCAACAACTACAATTCCATCAGACCCGTTGTTAGTTGTATTTTTTAATAAACCAAGTATTGGAGATGTTGTTGCTCTTAGTGCCTTTGCAATAGTTGTTTTTGTTGTATATCCCGTGGCATATACAGGTGTTCCTGCTCCGATAATTCCACCACTGTTATTTGTTACCTCAATTTGAAAATATGATACGCCGTATGCTGGAAGTATGGCATCAAGTGATTCTGCTAACTTTTTTAAGTCTCCATGTACGTTTACAGGCGAAGTTTCAAGGGGATATTTAACTCCCGTAATAGAATTAGCATATGTAGTCATAATAAAATTATTATACACCCAGATTTGACTTTTGGCTCAAAATTATGTTATACTAGGTAGTAACACCTACCAAGGTGTTATTGTTTTCTAAGGAGGAAACTATGATTAAATTTATCGAAAGAAACAAAGAGATCATTAGCACACTCAGTATCGTAGCACTAGTAACGGTTATGTCTAACTCTGCTAATGCTATTTCAGATCTTGATACAAAGAACAATCTTAGTCTTGAACAGGCTCAGACATCGGAAACCGCCTCGAAAGAGGTTTTTTTGGTTTCTAAAGCAAAAATGTTGGAGAGTTTTGAAAATAAGACTTCTCTAACAGACATAGAACTAAAACAACTGCTTTCACTTGTTGGCTTTAAAGGCAAGGACCTTATAGTCGCTTGGGCAGTAGCAAAGAAAGAATCTAATGGACGACCATTGGCCTTTAATGGCAATCACAAGACTGGAGACTCGTCTTATGGTATGTTCCAAATTAATATGATTGATACACTTGGTCCTGATCGTAGAACTAAGTTTGATCTTGAATCAAATGCTGAACTATTTAATCCCGTCAAGAATGCTGAAATTGCATACTATATGACAAAGGGTGGAGATGATTGGTCTTCTTGGAAGGGCATTACCCCTAAGACCAGAATGTGGATGAGCAAATTTCCTAAGTAAATTATAAGAACTAAGGGCACCTATAGGGTAAAACCTATGGGTGCTTTTTAGTTTCTTAGGATTATATTAATTGCTGCTCTTGGGGCTTTAAAGGTTTCGACCTCATGTGTTAGATTTTTGGGGATAAAGACAAAGTCACCCTCTACAAGATGATATTCATTCTCTAAGTTCTCTCCTGTACGCCATATCATTTCACCCTTAACAACCCATTGGAACTGATCTACATAATCACTATGCTTACTTCCGACTACCCCTTTATTTTTCATTAAAGAAATAAGACCAAAGTTACCAGTATAAATATCTGCATCGTACTCAGAAAGTCCCCACTCTGTAACTGGGTCTAATTCAGGAATTATAGACATGTATGGATCTTGCGGATCATATAATTGAAAAGCAAGCCTTGACCAAAATCTACATTTTAATCTCATATCTAAATACTCATCTTGAAGGTTTGAGTTAGATAGATATGACCTATCTGGAAACTTTTGCAAATCTTCATCTACATATTGAGATATAACAGAGATAAGTGTATCCCAGGACGGTAGTTCTGGAAATACATTTTTAAAAATATGAATCCTATTTTCTGCACGAGCCTGCTCTACAAGCGACATATCTATTTGTCCAGGTAGGCCATTCACTAACTGTTCCTTTATACTATCTTGTATTTTTGTAATAGAGTCTTCATCAGAAAGACCAACAACATCAATGTATGAGTGATCTGTTCCAGAGTACTCTGCAAATTCTTTGTAGTGATAGTGATATCCTGGAACTGCCAAAACCTCAAAGACCTTTGTTCTACTATCACACCAAAAAGTATTAAATAGCCCTGTTCCAGAAATACTGGCAATTTCTTTTGCAGAACTAAAAAGTTGTATCTGCTGAAACAGACTGTAGTCTTCTGCATGCACAATGGTGTACCCATTGTTTTTAAATAGTTCTTGAATATACACTTCTTTTGATGTCGACCTGGCTTTTGCCCATATGGCCCTGCTTCTTTCTTCATCTGTAAGAAATTCTTTTTTTGAATAAAAGTCAATCTCTTCTTGATATTTTTTGTTATATCTTTCTCTCGAAATAAATAATTTTTCTGTTTTTTGATTACTAAATAGATGTTTAAAATCATCCTTTAACATATCTATTGCTAGATAGTTATATTTAAAATATTTACTTTCTCCACACTTTTCTGTACCCATGTAGCAATCACAGAATGGAAAATAGTTGCTGCTTCGACTGGCTCCATTTGATTGATAAAAACTTTCTGGAAAAGTATTGTTCATATCAAAAAACATGATAACTTTTTCAAACTCATAGTTGCCAACTGCAAGATTAGAGACATTTATTTCTGGGTAACCAAGGTTAGTCATTTGATCAATAGCAACTCTGTTATTTCTAAAATAATGACCATGCATTCCTGCTTCATAAAAAAATGGCTTAATGTCTTTATATTTTAATTTAAGAATTTTAAACTGTGCGTATACATCCATTAAGGAGTGACCGTAGTGAGAGTATGTTGGGAATAAATAGGTTTCTCCAGGAACATGTGTGACTGGACCATCATCATTTTTAATAGAGAAATTATTAATAACTATTGAATCAAAATCATAGTCTAAGAACTTTTCCTGAGTAAGAGAAGTGCAAGATAGGGCCTGGGTCATCCTTTTTCAACTCCAATGTGTTCTACAAAATGCATATCATCTATTGTACCAAATGTTGCTGTTTTATTCTTTGGATCTAAGAATAGGCTGTGAGTTAATGCAAGTTCTGGATTATTGTTTAAATCTCTATTAGTAAAACAAATTTCTTTTTTATATATGCTTGGCCCAAATGTAAAATATGATCTATGCTCAACCCAAGAACTTTTTCCATTATCTTTTTGTGTCATCAGACTTCCCATCCTTTGACAATTTTTAAGGACTCCGCCATTTTCTGATTCATCTTTAGTCCATGGTTGTCTAATAAAATGAACTTGAACAATATGGCTATCTGACTTCAAAATATCTATAGCGTCATTAATATCTAATGGATTTAAAAGAATATAGTCATCTTCTGTATGGAGCACATAATCACAATCAATTGTTTTTGCAATATTATAAAAATATTCATAAGCCTGACTTATCCCACTGTTCCAGTCTTTACGAATAGCATCTTCTGGAGTTAATGAAAAAACTTTGGCGCTTGGGTATTCTTTTAGTAGCCACTCACGGTACTCCAAATTTCCAGATGTGTCTACAATTATCTCTTCTGAAATTTTACCAGAAACAAGTCTATACCATGACTCTCTTGACTGCTTTAAATAATTTTTACGACCACTTGTTAGTGTAATCCATGCAACCTTTTCACTCATCTAAGCCAACTAACAACGGCATACCTTGTTCCTTCTATTACTGGAAGCACTGAGTGATTATATACGTATGTTGAAGGAAAAATTAACAACTCATCTTTTGCAGGCTTGTATGTTATTCCAAACCTTGGAAAAACAATTTCTCCTCCAGTATAGTCATCATTAATATAATAAACTAATGACATTCTTCTGTGATAGTCTTTGTGATCATCTATATGGTTGACAAACTTTTGACCTTTACCATACTTCAAAATAGTATAAGAGTCGTGCCAGGTAGTTGCAAGACCATGCTCTGCTTTATAGTCAGACTCTGCAAGGCTAAAGCCAGAAAGAAAAATATTAGATATGCTTGAATAAAAAGTTTCCTGAAAGTTAGAAAAATTGCTAATAATTGAATCATTATAGTTAACACTAATACTAGATGTGTCTCTGTAGTCTGTATCTATTTTTGACTCTTCACCCTGTTTTATTTGTGCTTGTATCCAATCAATCTTAGCACTAACAGCACCTTCTTCAATATCTTGGACTAGTGTTTCGTGATTATCAAGAACATCAGAATATACAAAAATTCCTGGTGCTAGTTGTTTTTTATTCATTACCATTTACCTAGTGGACATTTTGCCTCTTGAAGTTTAGTTTTTACTGCCATAAAGCACCCACACTTTTTGCATTGTCTGGTAAGTTTAATTAATTCTGGGCATCCAAGACAAATGCTGTATCTTTCATTAGATAAAGACTTTTCTGCCCACTCTGTGTTTGGGTTTATCATATCCCATGGCTTTACCGTATCTTTATTTTTTGAATCCGCCATAATATTTTCCAATTCTTCAGCAGTAAAAGTGTTGTTTACTTCTTCCATTTAAAAATTATACCATATTGGCTATAAGTTTACAAAGTTACTGAGCAGCCACGAAGGCTGGATCATTTGGTGTAAATGCAAACACTGAGAATGGTGCTGGGGTTACTCCTGCAGGTGCGGGAGTCACTTCTGGGGTTACTCCTGGAGAGAATGGTGAGAATCCAAATACTCCAAATGGTGAGAATCCAAATACTGAAAACCTTGCTGGTGTAACTGCTGGGGTTACTGCTGGTGTAACTGCTGGTGTAACTGCAGGTGTAACTGGGTTTTGGATACATTCACCAAATGATGCGTTCCAAGTATAGCCTGGATCACAGCCTGGAATTGAAGGTGTAACTGAAGGAGTTACCGCTCCTGGTGTAACTGGTGTAACGGGAGTTACAGGAGTAACTGGTGTTACTGGTGTTACTGGTGTTACTGGAGTAACAGGTGTAACGCCTGCTGGCGCTGGGGTAACCTCTGGAGAAACACACTCACCAAGTGCTGGTGACCATACTAGACCACATTGACCGCATTGAGAAGAAGATAGAAGGCTTGTATCAGAACATGGATCTGCTGGTGTTGGAGTTACAGGAGAAGGTGGTGTAACTGGTGTAACTGGTGTTACGGGTGTAACTGGTGTAACGGGAGTTACAGGAGTAACTGGTGTAACTGGTGTAACGGGCGTTACGGGAGTAACTGGTGTTACTGTAGAAATACATTCACCAAGTTCTGCAGACCAAACTAGTCCACAAGCGCCACATTGGCTTTGAGGAATTAAACTCCAGTCAGAGTTACATGGAGTAACTGGTGTTACAGGTGTAACTGGTGTTACAGTAGAAATACATTCACCAAACTCTGCAGACCATACTAAACCACAAGCACCACATTGTGACTGAGGAATTAAACTATAATCTGAACAATCTACAGGAGTAACTGGTGTTACTGGTGTTACTGGTGTGACAGGAGTCACTGGTGCATTACAACTTTGTGTAGATGTATAAACTCCGCCAGATAAATTATTTCCTGCTTCGTCAGCAGCACATGCTGCTTGTAGTCCTGTAACTGCTGCGCCTGAAGAAGCGTAAGATCCACTTACCCCTGCACCATTTGTGCAACATCCATAATAGGTTGAACTAGGTGGTGTAACTGGCGTTACGGGTGTTACTGGAGTGACAGGGGTTACTGGAGTTACAGGCGTAACAGGGGTTACTGGTGTTACTGGTGTTACTGGAGTAACAGGGGTTACGCCTGGGTCTGGTGTTACTGGAGTGACCCCTGGTGTAACTGCAGGTGTAACAGGTGTAACTGCTGGTGTAACTGCTGGTGTAACTGCAGGTGTAACTGCAGGTGTAACTGCTGGTGTAACTGCAGGTGTAACTGCTGGGGTAACAGGAGTAGAAACATTTTCATAAATATCTCCATAAGCAACCCAACTGTTTGTATCAATTTTTACTAATGTTGCTTTGCCATATTGTGTATCAATGTACATCTGACCATTTTTGCTATTTACAACTACTCCAGATCCAGGAGTAAAGGTTGTTCTTCCAGAACCAATCTCAACTAAGTTGTATTGATAACCAACAGGAATTGCAACGGAAGAATTTGCTGGAATAGTTAAAGTCATAGGTGATGAAGTATTAAGTAGAATAGTTTTACCAGCATCTGCAAGTGCTAACTCAAAACTAGTTGTTTTTGTGGCAATTGTTGTTTGAAGTCCAATAGATGAAGATAGGTTGTTGATCTGTGTCTGAAGATTAGTGTCAGCGCTAGTTCTGTTTGTTACTTCTGTTGCTAGGTTGGCTGCTGCGGTAGCAGCATTTGCAATATCTGTGTTTGATAGGGTTTTTAAATGTCCTGCAACTGATTTTGTATTGATCCCGTTGAGTGTTCCAAGTGCATCAACCGTAGGAATTGTGCTTGATCCGTAATGATAAAGTCTTAAAGCCTCCTGGATATCTGCTGCATCTTCATAGCCAGGAATACTGGTTGGGTACAACCCAGAGCCATTTGCCGTGTCATCAATATATTCAGAAGCCATTACATATCACCATCTTAGATTATACCACCGTAATTAGGAAATGGATGTAGTATGGAGTGCTGCCAATAGGGTTATTAAGTGGGGTCCAGTTTCCTCCTGAAAATTCAACTGCATTTATTGTTACTGGCAAGACTAAATCGTTTGTTCCCTGTTGAGTTACAATTGGGCCTACTGAAATAGAGTGTGCAATAGGATTTGCTGGGTCAGAAAATGTGCACTGTATATTATATTTGTCTGATGTTAATCCAGAAGAAAGACTTAGTGGTGCAATATTAGATACTTTAAATTCAATAGGATCTGTTGTTATTCCATCAGAAAAAGATACCTGTCTAATAACACTAAACTTGTCAGTCATGAGTTTTGAAAATTCTCTCCAAGTGTTTGTACCAAGATAGTTTACGTACTGGTATAACATAAGATAATCTTCGTCTGTTGCTTGTACATTTATATACCAATCAAGGAGTTGAAGGGTAGTGGCGTGTGTTATTGTATTAGGGTTTCCGTAACCTACAAGAAAAAGACTTCCTCTATCTCCTTGTGGACCAAAATCTACATCAACTTTGACATTGGCTGTACCACCGATTACCTTTGTCTCATCTGATGATACAAAGATGTTTGTCATGCTACTGCCGTCCACCTAGGATAAAAATTAATATCTGAGTTTACAAGTGGATGAGAGTCTCCAACTAAATAAGTTGTTCCACCTGAAGGTGTTGTAGACCATCCAGCAAAAGTGTATCCTTGTCTTACAAGTGTTCCCTGATTCATAATGACTATATTTCTATTTGGAGCATAGAGTGTTGAGTCAACTGGAACAAGTCCGCCTGTAGCATTTGTATTATTATAGATAACTCTTAATGATGGAATGTAAGAGTTTGCAGTTCCAATACCCTGGGTTACATCGTCAGTAACAGAAATTGAACCAGTTAGAAGTGTAAATACTTTATCATATGTGCTTGGGCCCTGTGCATAAACCTGCACATCATAAACATAGGTTACTGCTGAATCCATAACTGCTCCATTTTCAGGAGTAATTGCACATGTTACATTTGTACCATCTGTTGAGATCTTTGCACTGCCAAGAATCTGTCCTGAAACACCTGCTGCTCCTCTTACAGTTGCAATGGTGAATGAAGCGTTGCTATAGTCATCAAGATAGAAGGTCGAGCCATCTGTTTTTTGAGGGAACACCTTAAACTCGTGGGTGTCACCCTTATAGTAGTTTATATTTAATTCCCCTGGAAATGCCATAGTTTTATTATACCACGCTGACATATACAGAATTAAGAATTACAGATGCATCAAAATCTGTTCTAATCTGTGGCACTGCTCCATTACCCCACATTGCCTGGTCCTCAATAAATAGTTGCTGAGTTGTGGAAAGGCTATATACGTTGTGATATTTAAAAGATCCTACTAGTTGGACAAATTCCTGATCATTGCTTGCAAAATATGTCCTTAGCCAAACCTCTGTGTTGTTTGTATATGTGGTTAATTCAAAGTTATATGTTACAAATACCTGAGATCCTTCTTTGATACCGTGAAAGTTAAGGGCTCTTTGGTGGCTATTCCAAAGACTAGTGCATCCTTTTGGAAGATAGGTTTCGTTTTGGGTTTTATCTTTTGTGTCTAGTAGAAGAGTCACCCATCCATCATCACCTTCAGAAATTCCCAATTTTACTGGTTTATCAATAGTGTTTGTGTATGATGCCCATCCTGGTTGTTGTCCTGAAGAAGATATAGAACTCTTTCCATCTTTGCCAGTTGGTCCTGCGGGGCCTTGTGGTCCCATTTTTCCTTCTGGCCCCTGGTCTCCATTTTTACCTGCTGGTCCTGGAGGTCCCTCTGGTCCAGGTACTGGAATAAAAGAAAGTGAATTATCTTGGTATGGAGATGTCTGGCTTTGTTCTACCTGTGCAGCATAAGAAGATTTTTTTGCACCTGGAAAATCCATAGATTTAGAAACGGCCATGGATACATTATCTCACGATATTAAGTCAGTGAGTTTACTTCTGTAATGATTCCATTAACAACTGAGATTAACATTGGACCCTCTGTATTAATGGTTCCTGTCCATCCCGTTGGCAAATCTCCAAGGGTTGCAACAACCTTGTCTTCGACTGCATAAGTTGAAGTCCTATTGCTATTGATTGAAGCGCCAAGATAAGTATTAATATTGAATGATGATGGCACTACATTTGAGACAATGTTAACTTCAGGTGCAACAATGTCTACTTTTCCATCTGCAGTTTGCAGAATTATATTTGCATCGTTAGCATATAGACCAAGATCATTATCACCTGAATTTATAAGTCCCAAAACTTTAAGGGCACCAAAATTAGTAGGTCCATACAAAGTTCCATCTTCAGCAAACACATCAGTTCCTGGTTCACCTTTTTCTGCAACTAAAAGCCAACCATTTGTTGGTGGGGCGTATGATGAAAATTGTCCATTAGGATGATAGTAGGTAGATCCTTCAAATTCAACTACAGATCCAGGACCATAGTCAATTCCATTTACCCATGGACCAGTAAAGTTCCAAAGTGCATCTGCACCATTTGTACCATTTGTCCCGTTTGTACCATCTGCACCTTTAGGAATCCAAACTTCCCA
>ENA-OSIY01000857-OSIY01000857.1-marine-metagenome-genome-assembly--contig:-NODE-857-length-16592-cov-4.931396_pt1 | contig 16592 bp, 9 predicted proteins | sample MGYA00237884_ERZ534233 | MGnify/ENA primary metagenome ERZ534233 (study PRJEB26412, sample SAMN06343840) | marine metagenome | isolation source: estuarine water | place: USA: Columbia River Estuary... | reverse complement strand
CATACGAGATTTCTGCCTGTCTCGTGGGCTCGGAGATGTGTATAAGAGACAGGTTCTATAACATACAATGCTACGACTGGTGTAATATCAGCCGTGGCTACTTCCGCAGGAGACATCCGTAGCGCGCTTTCTGGTGGTACTGGTGTAACATTTAACCAGAACACTGGTGTAATCAGCATAGGACAAGCAGTTGCAACTACAAGTGGAGTGAGATTCGATTCTATCGACGTTACTAGAAACGTTGGTATCACTGGTACACTCTTCGCCATTGGAGCAATATCATCAAACGGTGACATTACAGCTTTCGCAGGCTCTTCGGATATTCGAAAGAAAGAGAATGTCGTGAGGATTGATAATGCTCTAGACAAGGTAATGCAAATAGGTGGATACACATATAATTTCAAGGGCGATGATAGAAAGATAACTGGTGTAATCGCACAAGAAATAGAAAAAGTTTTGCCAGAAGTTGTTTATGATGTTGACGACGAAGAGTATGGAACATCAAAAGCCGTTAGATATGGAAACATCGTTGGTCTGCTAATAGAAGCTATAAAAGAGTTGAAAGCTGAACTAGATGATCTAAAGGGAAGATAAAAATTTCTTCATCGGAACTACACTAGTTCCGATTCCATTCTTAATAAATAGAAGACATACGAGATACACCAGAATCGCATCTAAATTGGATGATGATTATATAAGGTTAAAGGGACTTAGAGTAAATGGCAAGAATTTCGGAACTGCAACCTATTATCGGTAGTCAGACAAAAACTAATGATCTATTTGTCACTGTAAATCTAGAATCTGGTGAACTCGGAACGAAGAACATCACAAGAAAAGAACTTGTGAAGGCTATTCAACAAGAAACGTTTGATGAAATAAACGCAAATGGTGGAAACCTAACAAACGTTGTTCTTCGAAACGCGACATCATTCTCTCAAATACTGCTAAATCAGAATGCTATCGGCGGCACGATAAACAAAGTTGAAATATCAGAATCTGAGATTATATCATCCGTGATTCAAACACCGATAATCAACTCGCCAACTATAACTGGCGGAACGATAGGTACATCCATTTTTGAGAATGGAACTATTAGAAATTCACAGATCAGAAATTCAGAAATTTTTGATACAGATTTTATTAATCCGAGCTTTGTCGACCCAGACATTGACATTACAAAATCATACACGCCAGATTTAGCTGATCTTGATTACTTCATAATAAAAAATGTTTTAAATGATGAAACTGTAAAAATTACATTCGATGAACTACAAACAGAAATAGCTAAAGCACTACAAAAGGCAACAAAAATCTATGTTGATGGAACAGTAGAAAAATCTGGAAACGGTTCTTACTACAAACCATACAAGACACTAGACGAAGCGTTTGAGGTCCTACAAGCCATGGCCGCTCTCGGTGATAGAGCATCAATCTCTGTTATACCAGGCGACCATTACACCAATGGAGATCTTGCGCTTCCAGACGATTGTTCAGTTGTCTCAACAAATGGACAGTATGCGACTAACATCTACATGAATCCTGGCTATGAAGGCAAGAACGCATTCCTCGTTGGTTCTGGTTGCTATGTTCAGGGGTTTGCATTCAGAAATCAGGCAATAGACAATCTAGACAATCCGACAGGTGGATTTGGTGTCGCATTTAGACCAGGTGCAACAATTAAAAGATCGCCTTACGTTAGAGATTGCAGCCAAATTTCGAACTACAGAAGAGAAACAGTAGCTGCTCCATTGAACCCAAGAAATAGTCTCGGTACATTGGACGATCTTGGTGGAGATGACTTCCCGAACCCATTAGTCGGCCGCGGGGGCGGAATGATACTCGTTGACCGTGCGGTACTCAATCAGGATACGATATTCCCATACATACTTGCTTTTGGTGCAACTCCAAGATCACCCAACGGCATAGGATACTGCGCAAAGAACGGTGCTGGTATTAACGGTATTGGTTCTATCACAATCTTCCAACGTTGTTCATTCTATGCGCTAAACGGCGGACAGATAACACTAAACAACTCTGGTACTCAGTTTGGTGACATCTCTATGCGCTCAAACGGTTCAACAAATGTGGTTGACCCATACCAAACCGCGGATACAAATCTTGTAGAAAATGAACAACTAGCTGATTATATTTTCTCAAAGTCAGCTGAAATTGCAGATGATACATGGAACTACCTCACCGTCACAGAAGGCTTTGAGAGTTATGACTTTGCAAAGTGTAGAAGAGATGTTGGTATAATTCTAGACGGAGTTGCAAACGACATAGAATTAGGAACAAATTATTGGGCTGTACTAAACGGATTGTCATACATTAGACAGTCTGCAAGTTTAGTTATACAAGCGCAACTTCCTGAAACTATCGGTGCAATTTCATTCGCGCAGGCAAAGGTTGCGGAACTCATTGCTTCGCATGTACCAAGTGTGACTGCATCAAATGCATCTTTCGATGAAACAAAACAAATTATCGAAGGTGGTGCACCAACCAATCTCATATTAGCTGACATTGGAGATGCTAATAAAGTAAATGCGAGAGAACAGCTACGTGTTAATAAGCAACTGCTCGTAACAACAGTAATCAACTGGATTAATACAAATTACCCAGCACTTCCTTATGATCAAACTGCCTGCGCAAGAGACTTGGGGTACATCATTGATGGTTTTAGATACGATGTAAACTACTCATCCAACTTAGCTACAATAGCAAACACTTCTGCTTACTTTGTTGGAGCAGTAAGTATGCTTCCTACACAGGAACAGAAGACAGTCACGGCACTTGCTATGACAGAGTTAGGACGTATATGTGCTCTTGTTGTGCAGGGAACTCTATCTGGCCAGGATGTTACAAATCCATTTGCGACTGTAGCAGAATCAAATACGGTTATAGAACTTGCTGGTATAATCTCGAATGTTATCACAAAAGACTCACTCAGCTATCTTCCAAGAAGAAAGATTGCTGACAAGACTTGGATTACCGACACAGATCTAAGTGTGAGTAAGAGAAAGATTGATGCAAATAAAAATTCAATTCAAAGACAAACTATCCAATGGACAAGTGCTGAATTCTCGCTATTAGATCAAGCATTAACGAAGAGAGACACTGGTTATTTGGTAAGATCTATTACGTATGATCTACTTGAAGGAAGACAGACCGCATCTAGAAACTTCGCAGCTGGATTCTTTGATTACAAGGCAGATAGAGTGTTTATCCCTAATGGCGTATATGACTACGAAAAGTGCTATAGAGATACAAGACTTATAACAGAAGCAGTAGCATACGACATTCTGTTTGATTCTAATTTCAGATCAGTAAAAGCTGCCAGAGCCTATCACAGAGCAAATGCAAGTGTAGTAATTACAGAACAACTAGCTATCACGCTAGATGCCATTGCGAAACATAGACAGCAAATACTAACTCGTGTAACTGGAAATCCAGATGCAGCTGCAAGAGTTAATTCTAAATTTGATACTATCGTTGACATCATCACGAATGGCGAAGTAGTTGCACCCGCTTACAATACACCAGATCCAACTGGATACGCAAACGATTTCTTCAATGCAAGACAACAAATTATCGACAACGTTGCATTCATCAAGGCTGAAATAGAAGCATGGATTGCAGTCACATATCCAACATTAATTTACGATGTTGCTAAGTGTCTAAGAGATGTAGAACTAGTACTAGAAGCAATCAGATATGATATAACTTATGGTGGAAATCTTGAAACTCTTATTGCTGGACTATCATACTTTGTCGGAACAACTCCACAATACGGAGCTACCGAAAGAGCAGCAACACTCGGTGCATACGAAAGACTTAGTGTTATCCTTGGTCAAATAACTCAAGGTATACCAGTTACGGCATCATTTGGAAATGTCGAAACACAAGTTACAACATCTTCTATTGGTTCAGCTGACAGTGCAGAGTTTACGCAGATTCGTGTTGGCGAAGTTATTCAGATTATAGAAACACAATTAAATAGAGTTCCATCAAAAATTCTACCAGACACAGAATGGACATCAGTTACAATGAAAGCATCATTTGACGCAATCATTGCAGATCAAATTATCATTTCTAACAATGTACTTGAAGAGATAAATACAACAAGTAAGAGTTTGATAGGTGCATTTATTCTGTCATACGACTTCATTAAAGCAAGAATGATAAGTTTAATAGAAGAAGTTGAATTGACTTTGCCCCCATCCGAAAATTTCATCGCTGAAAAGACTATGATTAATGTTCTATTTGACGATGTAATCAAAAAGACTATTCTTGGACCATCTCGTTTGAGATTTGGTTCTTTGATAGAAAGTATTGCACATCAGTTCAACCTCGCAGGTGCTGGTGTAAACAAGAACGCACTTCCACTGAACTTCAGAAGAGTTGGTAGATCACTTCCTGCATCAGGCTCGGTTCAACAACAGAATGGCGGCAGAGTCAGATGGTCTGGATCAGACGAATTGAACAACATGTACTTCGCAAGGGGTCTTAAAATAAATGGACGTACAGGTCGTCTTGAAGGAAGACCATTCACATCATCGGTTAGAAGATTAGCCAGAAGAGCAGCAAATAGTAGGGTATCAATATGACAACAATCATAACAAGTCAAGCACCAGACGCAAAACCAATAGCTGTAAGTAGAGAGCTATCGGATCAATGGGACATTATTATAGAGGTACCAAGTTTTGAGGTTCCAGAAGAATCTTTTGGTGGAGGCAGAGTTATAGTTCCCGGTGTTGCTGAAATCATCAGTCCGCTGATTGTATCAAACATTACAGATACAACATCAAAATTGTCAATTCGTATCTACAGACAAGCAACAGAATCATTTTTTATCTTGGCGAATGAAATTCAGGTGCCAGGTAGAGACATTATTGCGATTCCTCTAAACGGTCAGTTCATTCTTACTGGAGATCGTTTGGAAGTGAAGGCTCTTCTATTAAATCAACTAAACATTACATTGTCCTTCACGATTGGACAAGCGGAGCAAGATGATGTCGTTTAAGACCGTAAGAGGCAGAGATCTACGGATAGGTTTTGCTTATCCAACAGAAACACCAATTTCATTAGATCCAGTTCCATACGACGGAAGTGTAATCTATGGAGACGATGGTAGATATTATGCGTCAAATGGATTGCGCTGGTTTGACATTGGAGAGGGCCCACAGGGCATCCAAGGTACACAGGGTATACAAGGTATACAAGGACTTCAGGGTCCAGACGGATTTGCCGTTAGAATTATCGGATCTGTTGCTGACGTAAACATTGTACCTCCTGCTAATCCAGATGCTTATCTAACATCACTGTTTCCTCTCCGTGAACGTGGTGATGGTGTTCTTGATGAAGCTACAAGAGAGCTATGGGTATACAATGGAACTGAATGGAAGAATGTTGGGCAGGTTACAGGTGCTCAGGGCGTTCAGGGAATTCAAGGTATCCAAGGAACCCAGGGCGTTCAGGGTACGCAAGGAATTCAAGGCTTTCAGGGTATTCAAGGGATTCAGGGCATCCAAGGTCCACAAGGCTCTCAAGGCTTTCAGGGAGTACAAGGAAATCTTGGCGTACAAGGTATACAAGGGTTTCAAGGAGCTCAGGGAATTCAGGGAATTCAGGGAGATTTCGGAATACAAGGTCCAGATGGACCACAGGGCATTAGCGGGTTGTTTGCTGGTCAAGGTATACAGGGTCCTCAGGGCGTTCAAGGGAATCAAGGCGTCCAAGGTCCACTTGGTCCACAGGGAATCATTGGTCCACAGGGTATTCAAGGAAATCAGGGGATACAGGGTCTTTCTGGAGAGTTTGCTGGTCGTGGATTTCAGGGTATTCAGGGAATTCAAGGAAATCTTGGGGTTCAAGGTATCTCTGGAGAATTTGCTGGACGAGGTATTCAAGGACCACAGGGTCTCCAAGGAGTTTCTGGAGCTTTTGCTGCACAGGGTATTCAAGGTGCTCAGGGGTTATCCGGTAGTGCTGTAGCACAGGGATCGCAGGGAGTACAGGGACTTTCTGGTGGTGCTGTTGCTCAAGGTCTACAAGGACCACAGGGATTGTCTGGTACTGCTGTAGCACAAGGAGCTCAAGGAACACAGGGTCTTTCTGGAGAATTTGCTGCCCGAGGATTTCAGGGCATTCAAGGCATATCTGGTACTGCTGTAGCACAAGGAGCTCAAGGGGCGACGGGACCATCAGGTGCCGCAGTAGCACAAGGACTGCAAGGTACTATAGGTCCACAGGGTATTCAAGGAATTATAGGTCCAACCTCTGCTCCCGGTGAAACTGGTATAACGAATCAACTTGCATCAGCTGCAATACACTATCCAACATTTACGACAGTTTCTAGTGGCACGACAAATACACTCAATGTATCTTCAACTAAGTTAGCATACGTACCGTCATCTGGAGAATTATTTGCTCAGAGAATGCTAGCGACTTCTTATAGAGAAACAGCCGTGTACGCGACACCAGGTGCTGCTGCCACATACAACATAGACTGCTCAGTAGGAAACGCATTTAGAATAGAATTGGGATCAACTAACCTATCAGTAACATTCTCTAATCCACCAGCTACATTGCAGGCATTTATATTCACAGTTAATACGGTGCAAGCTACAACAGCAAGAACAATAACATGGCCAACCAACGTGAGATGGTCAAGTGCTATATCTCCGATTCTAACGTCTACTGCTAGTGCAAGAGACGTATTTACATTCTTAACTGTTGATGGTGGGACAAACTGGCTAGGATTTACTAGTGGTCAGGACTTGAGATAACATGACAACTCGTTATCATTTGCTTACAAGTGGCGAATCGCAACTCGAAATTGCTAGACGAAGTGTCTGTATAGCAATTATCGATGAGTCGAGCTCGACTGTTTCAGCGGGTGACTGGGATACATTTAGAACATTATATCCGATAAGACCCTATTTTCTCGTTGAGGTAGCCGGGGCAGCCGGCGACATGAATATTCCACTAAACATGGAATCAGCAATAATAAACGATCCATTAACAAGAGCGTTCCTTCAAAATCCGGTAGCCAATTTTACTGCATATAATTCGACAGCTGATGCGACCATTTTTCCAAATGGTATGGCAAGAGATAACGGAACCTTTGGACTAAGATCAGACTTGTTTGCTATTTGTGGTCTTAGTACACTTCAGCCAGGAAATAATGTATTCTTGTATGTTGATAGTTCTGGTAGTATGGTAGTAGCAAACGTTCGTTCAACACTAGATCTACTACAAGCTAATTGTGATGCTGCTGGGATTACAATTACATCCGTGTTTAATGGTAATGAAAACTATGTTTTACCATTCGTTAACTTCTCTGGAACGATAGGCGTTCCATAATAAAGGATTTCAATTATGTTCGTAAGAGTAGATGATAAGGACAATGTTCTTCGGTATCCGTATTCATTCGGAAATATTCGTATGGACTTTCCAAATGTATCGTTTCCGGCAGATGTAAACGATGAATCAATAAATCATCTTTATGTCTATAGAGTTCAACAAACTGAAAGACCAACATACGACGATACAGTTAATACTCTCGTTGACTCGGTAGAACTGGTTAATGAAAAGTGGGTTCAGAAATGGATTGTGGAGAATGTAAACGAGGAATTGGCGATCTTAAACGTAAGAAGAAAGCGTGACAGACTTCTATCAGAGACAGATTGGATGGCTCTTTCAGACAACGTTCTTACAGAAGAATGGGCGGCCTATCGCCAAACCCTACGCGAAGTTCCACAACAAACTGGATTCCCATTTGAGGTAGTTTGGCCTGTTAAGCCTTCCTGATAAATAGAGTATAGTGATCGTTTATCATGAAAGAGGTAAATTATGAAACAAGACATAAGCTCTCATGGCTTAGTAAAATATGCTTTGGATAATGGTGGATCAATACATCCATTAATAATAGATAAAGATTTGACAGATGGAACAGGATTAATGAATCCGTCTGTTTACGTTGACAACGGAAAGATACTCATAAATGTCCGCAATGTCAACTATGCGCTTTATCACAGCGAATTAAGAAAATTCTCACATCAATGGGGCCCACTACAGTATCTTCACCCAGAAGATGACATGTCGCTAAGAACAGAGAATTTCATCATGGAACTGTATGATGACTTTACGACAAAAGCGACATACAAAGTGGAGATGATGCAAGACTCCGAGCCGCTATGGCACTTCGTTGGTCTAGAGGATGCGCGGCTGTTTAGATGGAACGACAAACTCTACCTATGTGGTGTTAGACGCGATCATCTTGACGCAAAGGGGAAGGGAAGAATGGATCTTTCCGAGATTGTATTCAACGGGGACACATACGCAGAAGTTTCCAGAACTTCAATTCCAGCACCAGCTCCAAATGACTCCTACTGCGAAAAGAATTGGATGCCAATTCCTGATCGACCATTCCATTGGGTAAAGTGGTCAAATCCATCAGAAGTCGTTAAGTATGATACTGATCTGGAGCATACAGTAACAGTCAATCACAACCATACAAACTACGTTCCTCTTCCAAGAGATTTGCGCGGTGGATCTCAGGTGCTGAAATGGGGCGATTTCTCTATGGCAGTGACCCATGAGGTTAGTCTATACAATGACCCGCTGGGAAGAAAAGATGGTACCTATCTACATAGAGTAATAATGTGGGATAAAGATTGGAAGATAGCAAAGTCTACAAAAGAATTCTCATTTATGAACGGTCAGATTGAGTTCGTAACTGGAATGGCATTCTATCAAGGAAATGTATTGTTATCCTTTGGATTTCAAGATAATGCAGCATTCCTATTGGTAATTCCAGAAAAGATATTCGCAAATTTTGTAATGAGGTATGAACAATGATTAACGAGAAGCTTACCAACTATTGTATGAACACTAATGGAGATGTTCAGAACTACGAAATGGCGATAGAGTATTATAAGCAAAGACAGTATGCATCCGCCATTTCATTCTTCCTTAGAGCAGCTGAAAGATCAAAAGATACGGACTTGATTTATAAATCACTCATTCTTGGTGCTTTGTGCTTTGATAAACTAGGAAGAAGGACATACTCATTCGAAGGTCTATTACAGTATGCAGTGACTGTTGATCCAACTCGTCAAGAAGCTTACTATCATCTATGTCGTCTGAATGAATACAAGAGCCACTGGCGCGAGATGATGATTAATAGCACGATTGGTTCGAGATTGGAAAAAAGAGAAACGTGCGATCTTCTCGAATTCAAGGGAGCAATCGCTTTTGACTTCTTCAACGCATTCTCGAAATTCAATAATGGAAACATCGAAGATGCTAAAGAGGCTTTCCTTGACATCGCATACCTTACAGATGATGAAAATGGATACGCCGAGATAGCCAAAAACAACATTAGGAATTTGGGATATCCAGACATCATTTCATACCGCAAAGAAAAGCATAGAGAGTTATTCAAGTTTCCGTTTGATGGTATCGACTCAATAGAAAAGAATCACTCAAAGCATTTCCAAGACATGTTTGTGTTGGCTGCACTGAATGGAAAGCGTAATGGCTACTACGTAGAGTTTGGTGCTGGTCTTCCATTTGAAGCAAGTAACACTGCACTTCTAGAACAGAGCTTTGATTGGAAGGGTCTATCGTTTGATAAATGTCCTAGAATGTCTAGTCTATTTGCGATGGAACGAAAAAATCCAGTAATGAATCTAGATGTAACAAATGAAGACGTTAAATCTATTTTCGAGAAGAACATGGTGCCAGACTGGATTGACTATTTACAGATAGACTGTGATGACGACTCATTAAAAGTTCTTGCAAAAATACCCTTCGATGATTACAAGTTTGGAATCATTCACTACGAGCATGACATGTATAGAGTGGGCGACTCTCCAAAACATGCTGCAAGAAAATTCCTTGAGTCAAAGGATTATGTGATGATAGCTAACAATATAGCTGTAGATGAGAAAAATGCATACGAAGATTGGTGGATGCACCGTTCTATAGTGAATAATGCTATGAAGAGCTTGAAAGAACTGAATTTCGTGCTTTATTACATGCTTGACGTTAAAAATGACTGAAATAAAAAGATAAATAATTCGAATCATCAATTACCAACAGAGTGGATAAAATATGACGTGGATTCCAATAGCTGAAACCATAAACGCAGTATCAAACCAAAAGTATCTAGTTGATACGACGCTAGGCGAATTCAGTGTAGTTTTACCAGAGTTTCCAGAGATAGGTTCTTCTGTTATTTTAGCCGATGCTGGCGATGTATCGTTGAATAAATTATCTGTAATAACACAACCAGAGTTTCCGTTTGACATTGGTGGTGCATTCTTTCTTATGGAAGTAACCAAGTCACAGTTCGAATTCATTTTTAACGGATTTAATTGGGCTATATACAATCTGTCTCGCCCCGGCACAAAGGTTTCAAATCTACCAGAGCAGCCAGTTTCTCAAATCTCAAATGAAGATTTAATTCCATTTGTGAATAAAGTTGGAAACTCATTTGAGACAACAGCAATTCAGTTTGTTAACTTAAAACAGAAGATCACCGAAGATGTAATAACTTCAGCAGATGATCTTATAAACGCCATAAATGGTGCAACTGGAACTGTGACACTAAACGTAAAGAATTTCGATGGGCAAACATCAGACTACTATCTGAATTACAATAATCTAACCAATAAACCAGTAGTTAAGACTGAACTTAGTCAGTTTAATAATGACCTCGGATTTATTTCAAATTTAGATTCACTTACATCAGATGACCTCACAGAAGGACAAACAAACAAGTATCTAACTGATCCAAACTTTAAGGCCCTATTCGATCCAGCATTCGCAGAATCCTATAGATTATTCTCAGGAGATCTACCAGAGCAGTCAGCTAGAGATTCTGTTGATAACATAGCAGCATCGCCATTGACGGTAAGTACGTCAACAGACATTATAAACATCACAAATCCTGCTGACATTAATTTATTCTTCACTGGCAAAACCATACGTATCTATGGTGGATCGATATCTCCTGATATAACTATTCCAACACCGTTAATAGGTTCAGCAACAAAGCGTGGATTTACAGAAGTCGCTGTTGGAAATAATGTTCGCTATAAGGTAGTTCAATTTAACTTTCTAACAGGAGAGTTCTCTCCAACTTCGATTGAAAGTAATCTAGTTGAAAATGTTAATTTTGAACTATTCAATGACGTCAATAACATTTCCATAACATTCTCAAGAACAAATGTAGAATATGGAATTTTAATCTATAGGTCAACTGGCGCATCATTCGTACTGATAGATGTTCTTGGCCAAAGACAACTAGGAAGTGCTGTCCAGAACATAGAGTATGTTGATTATGGCAAATTTAACTATGTTCCTTGGTCAAGAAAAAATGTTGAGGCTGGTAACGTATATGATCTCAACACGGGATTGATTCACTTTCCATCAATCGTATCAACTCTTGCTTTGTCTGGTCGTGGCTGGATTAATGCGACAGTAGCTGCTGTTGACACAGTTGCTAGAAGAATTCGGATTGACTCTCCACTGTATTTGAACTCCAGTATAGTCATAAGCGAAGATGATACAGCGCCAGTCCAAAACGCAATAAATGAGAGAAGAAATCTTGGTGTAAACTCACTAACATTGAACGATAGAAGATACATTGTCTCAAGGTTGGACATACCATCTAACTTCTCACTGTTTGGTAGAGGTCAGGCTACGAGAATTAGAAAGTTGCCATGGGACTCCAACCAAAACAACAAAATTATCGTACCAGCTGGCGCTTTATCTACTAACATAGTTCTTTCAAACTTCACGATTGACGGGAACATGCAAAATCAGTGGCTGAAAGCTGAAACTGGAGATCCATACACAAACTATGCGATTGATCTAAAAGACGAAGGAGTGGGCAACACGATTGATAGACTTCGTATAGCAAATGTTGTTGGTGGAGGAATTGCATCATCAAAGGCAAGTAAACTTCTTATTGATCGGTCACGTATTGAAGATTCTGGAATGGCAGATTTCTTTGAATACTCCCCGCTGATAGTTGATGATGGGTTGGAAATTGTTATCACAAATAATATATTCCAGAACTTCACTGGTGCAATAGACATTTCACTATGCGATAACGGAGTGTTCACATCAAACATTGTTGCAAACGTTGGATCAGGCGTAATCGTTTATGGTTCAAAATTCCTTATATCTGCTCCAAACATCATCAGGGGCCCAGCTGGTGAATTTATACCTGGTCCTGATGTTATCAATAGTGTATATGATAGTGTAAACATAAAACTGAATCCTGGCACCGATTTTACAAGTGATGCACACAAGTATCAGGAAAATGGAATTAATTTTGACATAAGTGCAAATAGAGCTACACTTAATTTCAGAATGGACAAGTTGAGATTGGTTAGTAATGCTGAGGAGCTTTATGGAGAGGTGCTAATGGGCATTTCACCAACACAAAGACAACCAATTCAACGTTCCATTGACGTCACATTAGATCCAGTACAAGGCGAATTCGCGTTTGGGATAAGTGCAGCAGACGTAAATACAATCACAAGTGACTTTTCGATTTCAACACTAAGATTGACAGAGCCAAATCACATAGGTCTTGTATACAGCGCCGAGCTGACAGAGTACGTTCCATCTGGTCGCATAATCGATGCTCAGACAAGTAATACTACTCCTAATGAGTATAGAGTTACCGTAACAAACTTTGAGCACTTAGGCGTTGGTCGAAGAGTAAGAATGTTAAATCACGGTGGAACTCCGAATCTAAACACTCTGATAGGAACGATAACGGCAATAAATACACCGAACGCATTTCCGGCAGAAGCCAATTTAATTATAACCTACGATGAGCCAATTACAGTTGCTGGTGGTATAAACGGCGCGGTTGATCAAAATCAAATAACAGTTGAAAACACATTCATTCTGGTTAAGGGAAGAGTACTATAAATGTCAAGTTTAACGAACATCAATAACAATTCATCGGTCGTAAACGTAGGTAGAACGACTCCCGTAAGTCCAGGCCCACAACCAGCATCTCAGTCTATTCCAGTTGTTATGGCCTCTGATCAAACCCCGATTCCAGTCATAGAACAACAGAAGATACAGTCAGAAGTTGCACTATCTATGCTTGGTATTCCAAGAAGTGAAGTCGCTTTGGGTATCTTCTCTGACGTTAACACGTATGACGTCAACCCAACAGAGTGGTCATCATTTCCAGAAGAATACACACCAGGCTGGGGAATTAAACATCTTCCGCAAGAAGCTGGTGCAATGATTCAATCGCCACAGGATGAGTATGCAATTCTTTCTTCCAAAAGATTTTTCCGTTATCAACCAGGTCGTGTATCTTCTGCTACATTTGGTGTCAAGGCGTCTGAAAGTCCAAGACCGAATCTAATAACTGGTCCGTATGATTTAAATCCAGCTATACGCAAGTATGGAATCTTTGATAAGTTTGACGGTTACTATTGGGAAACAAGAGGCGATGGGACTGGTGATAACTTTGTTGTTACTAGAAGAACCCAAGCACTTCTAAACATAAATCCAGTAGAATTTTCTAATACAACATCCAATCAAGACGACTATCGTATTGTTGGTAAAGCAGCTTCAGATCCAGCAGCCGAAACAAATAAAGAGCCAAGAGCGATAGAAATAATTCGCGATGAGCTCTTTGCTATTATTGAGACAGCTTACACAGCAGCTATTGCATCTTTCGCAGTAGGTTCAGCGCCAAGACTTCATTTGGAAAACAATAGAACAAAATGCGAAAGAGATGCATTTTTTGCATTGAATGCTTATACACTTGACATTCAGTATGGCGGAAGTGGTCACACCATAACAAACGCGACTACATACAGAACTGCTCTTGGACCAACAAGCGTGACTGCTGGTGCAGATGATCGTAGAACCGCAGAAAATGCACTACACTTCCAAATTGGAGAAGCACTTGCTCCAGCAGCCGGAGTTGGTGGAGTTCTAGAAGAACTTATAACCGTTAACGGAGTAGCCAGAGCAACAAGAATTGCAGCATTAGTGAACATTATCAGAACAGCAGTTGGCGATGGCGCGGTGGTGGGTGTTCAGCCAGCAAATCTAACTTCAACATCAACAGCTATCTGGGCAAGAAACAAGTTCAAGACAGTATTCTCAATCTACAAGAAGTATCTAGGCTATCTTATCTCAGAGGCCTTTATACCTGCTGCTGGTACGGGTGTTACAGCTGACTATACTATAGATAATTACAAATACAAATGTCTTCGTGACGTTGGATATATTGCTGAAGGCTATGGAAAAGATCTTGCTGGCGGTGGAAATGCTGCAACAGTATACAACATGAAGAATTTCTATTTCAATGGGCAGCTTAAACTATTCTCCGTTTTCGCACCAGATTATTCACCCGTTGACTTCCATACTGATGCACATACACTTCTCAAAACACTAATCTCCAAGGACGGAGATTTAGCTGCTGGTGATAATCCAGATGCCGCAAGATGGAATATCAATAATCTTATAGGTTTCACATCTGTACTTAATTACTTTGGACTTGGAGACTTATTAACTGGTAATGGTCTTATAACTATAAGAACAAGATTTGATAACGAACTTGCTGGACCAGTTATTGATAACTTCACAATTCCATACACCGGAAGAATGGACTTTGGAACTGAAGCTCAGTATGGCGATTTGATTACGTTGCGTGATGGACTTATCCACATTCACGCCGCTATAAACGACCCGTCTCTTCTGAAAGAAAGAAAAAAAGTCAGAGTTAAAATTGACGTTACTAATAACACACTTCAGGCTGCTGTAGGTGAATTTGTAATAGATCAGGTTGTTAACTTCATTGGCGATGCTGGTGGAATGACAACAAATAAGTTCTATGCTGTCAAGTCAATAAGTGGACAATTAAGTAATATTATAACTCTCTACGATCCAAGAGATGAAGGCAAAACAACAATTGACATAACATCAGTTGGGACTGATAATTTCATCGAACCAAACGTTCCATTTCTATTCCCTGATGTATATCAAAAAGGTACAACGATAAAGGTTGGTGATGCATCACCTTCAATTATATCTCCTTGGAAAAAGTATGATGGTATGTTCCCATACATGTATGCAAGTGCATCCGGTTCTTTGGATACCAATTTTGCAGACAAAGACGAAAACGGAAACACTCGCCTTCAGGGTCTACCCGTAGATGGAGACATGATTAATCTTTATACGGTAGGGTACATAAATCCTGCTATAGATACATCAAGTAATGCTTATCAAATTCTAAGAGAACAGATAGATATAGTTAATTTCAGATACAACAATTGGATTAAACAGAACGTTGATCCAAAATACTATGCTGTGTATGAATACAGAATTCCACGGTCATACTTTAGCACAGACAAGTTGGATGGAGAAACAAGACGTCTGATTTATAGTGACGTTGCAATCGGCGAGACAGATCAAGGCGTAACAAAAGTTAGACCTGGCCAGAACGTGCTAAAACAAACCATTCCTCAATCAAAGAGTAGTGTTTGGAACATAGACTTAACAAAAGTTACCATGCTTAAGATTGAATTCTCATGGTATGGTGCTGTCGGTGCATTGTTCCTTGCATACGTTCCAGTATCAAATGATGAAGCAAGATGGGTTCGTGTTCACCACCTTCGCGCTTCTAACCAGTTGAAGATTTCATCTCTTGGAAATGCTACCCTTCCAATTACTTACCTATCATACGGCGGTGGTTCTCCAGATAAAGGCGGCATAGACGATTCTGCACCAAAGTCGTATGGCTCCCCTTCCAATCACATTGTAAAATACGGTGCCTCCTACTACATTGATGGTGGAGATAGAGGAACAGTCAGACTATACAGTCACACGAATCTACTTCCAGCCAATGTATTTGGCAGAACCTATACAATAGGAACTGTTGCGCTTGCAACAGACGCAATTGGTACCTACATGGTAATACCTGATGCAGTGGGACCACTCGACAAAACGTTCTTCATGAAGGCTCAGGTTGCAACCTCCAGCAATCAGGATCAAGGAGTTCGGGTTGTGTGGGTTTCACTGGTCGATCCTGGCACTGGACCAGAAAATAGACTGTATCTAAGTAAGTCTCTCGTATCACTTGCTGGTGTAAAATTAGTTGCAAAGAGACCAACAGTTACATTTGGACTAAAAGCAAAACAGGCAATCTTCAATACAGAAGGTACAGGAATCAGAAATCGGGTTCAAGTATATCCAACAAAAATGTCAACTGCTAACTTTGCAGCTGTTCCAATGACACTTGACGTTATCAAGACTCCAACATTCCAATCGGTATTTACTACAACTGGTGAATTCACACTTACAAGTAATCACATAATAACTTCGGATAATGAAGCACTCCCAACAACGAGTATTTCGTATCTCAAAAATGATGGTGATTTTGTATACGGTTGGTTCATTGCAAACGTTGGAACAGTTTTTGGTAGACTTTACAGAGTAGGTGGACTACACTACTTTGAACTGAAAGATGTATTCACCTGTCTCTTATACACATCTCCGAGCCCACGAGACAGGCAGAAATCTCGTATGCCGTCTTCTGC
>ENA-OSIY01000855-OSIY01000855.1-marine-metagenome-genome-assembly--contig:-NODE-855-length-16621-cov-6.040800_pt1 | contig 16621 bp, 21 predicted proteins | sample MGYA00237884_ERZ534233 | MGnify/ENA primary metagenome ERZ534233 (study PRJEB26412, sample SAMN06343840) | marine metagenome | isolation source: estuarine water | place: USA: Columbia River Estuary... | reverse complement strand
ACACCTCTCTATTCGTCGGCAGCGTCAGATGTGTATAAGAGACAGGTCTTGATTCTTTCTTATTGCTCATCTATATTGCTTTTAGTCCATGTTAAAGTAATTATTAACATACCAAGGGCTACTTGATACGTGTAATCGTTCTCTTCTTCTAGTTCATAGTAAGTCTTCATTGTAACGATCCCTACTAGGAATCCTTTGTTAAATGTTATTACCATGTCTGCACCTTCTTTAAGGTAAACTAGTACTGCACTTCCTAGCATACCTAATACTATTATTAATATAATTGTTGTCATTAAAATAATTGATTGTTAGTTGTTTTAATCGTTTCTTCTTGCTTAGGCATAACATCTAGCCCTGCATAAGTAAATGAGCAAGCTCCAGGCATCATACGCAGCACTACGGGGCTGTCTATACTAGTGGGACGCCCGCCAGATTCTGTCTCTTTGACTTTTCTAACGTGAATCTCACTCAACATCCAGTCTGTAGGATGCTGTGTCATTCTATGTACTGTATAAACTTGGTTAGCTCTGTTACCCCACTTACCACCACCTTCTACGTCTGCCATGTTAGGAGGCATAGGTAAGCCAGCATACTCGTGGGTTGAAGGATAAACTCTCCTTAAGGATTCTGTAACTGCATGAGCATTTAGCCATATAGATACATCGAACTTGTCGCAGAATAAGCGCATCTCTGACGCTATTTGATAGTCATACTCGTGACCTCCTACACTTCTTAATAACTCTTTATCTTTAGTGAGTGAGTTGTAAGGGTCTATAAGCATACCATCGTAATCCCAATCCTTCTTAATTTCGACTGCTTCCTTCATTAGACTACGAGCATTATATAATTTATCTGCTTTTATAATCTTGAAGTGATTGTTAACCCATACCATCTGCTCAGAGATTTCTCCGTCTGTCATCTTCTGTATAGGTTTACCAGTCTTGAACTCTAATACTTTTCGAGCAATAGAGTAGGGCGTATTTTCCGAAGAGAATACCAACCACTTAAGGTTGTGCTTTACAGCATAAGCGGTCATCAAGAACATGATTGTCGTCGTCTTACCTGTATTTGCGTGCCCTACTACTACGTCGAACGAGCTGCGTTTCCAGCGAATGTACTCATCGATTTCTGGTACGCCTATCTTAAGCCCTTGAGGGATGCGATTATATTTAACGTCCATCAATTTATCTAATAAGTCATCTACTGGTTCTATCATAGCTCTGTTATTTAGAACGGTAGGTCATCGCCTCCTCTATCCTTGTTAAAATCTGAATTTGTAACCTCTACTTTACGCTCAGGAACTGTTACCCCTTCATCGTTAGAGAATACTACTTTACCGTTACCAACATACTTGCGGTCAGACTTAGCTTCACGCTCCTCTTTAGACTGTTGATTCCAAGCTGAAACATTTTGTCCCCACTGGTTAACATCGTCATTGATTGCTACATTGATGTTTGCATAACCTTTGTCATTTGCTACTAGGTCTGCTACTTTTACTCCTACTGATAAAATACTTGCCATACTGTCTGTTTTTACTTGTTATTAATTAATTTACTCTCTACTTCTTTACTGATTGAATAAGTCTCCTTAATCTTAGCAATACTGCCACCGTCTTTTAGATACTTGAGTGCTTTTACGAACTCTGGTGAATTATCCCTTAAAGGTTTACCATGAGTGTTAGTCGCATCATCATCTTTAGTATCATCAATTAAGAAGATACCGTTAAGAAGGTACTTTCTAGCATACGAGGATGCCGAGCCAAAGGTCTGAGGAATTGCCATACCTTTCTGCTTAGTGTCTACACCAGCTACTGCGGTGCGAACCATTTCATTTTCTCCATCTGATAAAACTGCTATCGCTTTGAGTACTGGAATACCAGCTAATTCAAAAGCTTCATCAGACAATGTCATTTGGATACCCTGCTTGGCTAATAAAGGCTTAACCGCTTCAAGGATGTCTTCTAGAGAACGGTAGTTATAGTTACCGAAACTGTTTCTCTGGTTTTTAGGTGCTTTTAGCTCCTGTTGAATTTTAATTAATTTCTCGATCATTCTTATTTATTTTAGTTGTTATTAATCTACTTGCCGATATGTCAAAGAACTTATACTCTTACTGAATTACTATGCAAACATAAGCATAATAAATTTACTGTGCAAGTCTTTATGCAAGTTTATTTAGATAAATCTTCTATTGTGTTGATTTCCACACCATTAAAAATAGACTTATAAGCACGAAACTTTAGACTAGTTAATCTATTCTGCTCTAAATCCTCCACAGGATAAGCATCTATAAGGTTGCCATAAGTCTTTAGTATGTCCTTACGATAAGCATAAACACCTAAGTGCCTGTCACCGTAGCCAATTCCTGAGCGTGTGAACCAATGTACGACACCATCTGTATGTATAACCTTAACATCATTATCTTCAGCTCCAGTAGTATATAGTGTACCGACTTCATAATCTCCATTTAGTATCCCTTTTATTAAAGGCTTTACGGTATCAAACTCAATACCTAGCATATCGCCTTGTACGTTTATAATATAGTCATAGTCCCAGTCTACCATAGATAGCCTGTGAGATCCATTAAGAGCTTCTCCTGTACATATAACGTTACTTCCAGGTATAACCTCAGCAATGTCTTTAGAGTCCGTTACAACGAATGTATCGAACCCCCAAGAATTAACCTCATCAAATACATTTCTGACTAATGGTTTACCGTCGAACTCTAATAGCATCTTTCCTGGCACTCTTCTCGAGTTGAGCCTTGCTGGTATCGCAAAGCATATTCTATAATTCTCCTCCACTGCTTCTTCTATTTATATCATCATGATTAAACTCAGCCCAGTACAACTCAAAAGCTACACCGTCCTCTAAACCTATAAACTGATGAAACTTACCTGGCTTAACCATAGTAAAGTCTCCAGCTTCTAGTATAGTATCATCTACTAGGTCCTGATCCTCTTGCCATACTCTTACAATCATACGACCTGACTCTACAAAGAATCCGTTCCATTTATACTTGTGCTCATGTTCTGAACACTGATAACCTTTATTATATTCTAAACGATGAAACTCCATAACTCCATTCTTATGTATCATCTCTGTACTACCCCATACTTTACCTGCTTTCATAATTATTATTTAATGTTAAATGTTAGATAAAAGAAAACCCCTAACTAAAGGGGCTCTCTAAACAACTAAACAATATTTTATTTCTCTATGTTCTTCTTATAGCAATGCCCAAAATCAAAACAGTAGGTTAAAAAGGTACTTTCCACCTCCTACTATGTTGAGTAACACTAAGTTCCATTGCTTTGCCATGTACACTTGTGGTAAAAGTAAAAGATTACCTCCTACAGCTAATGGTAAGAAGTAATCAGTGCCGAATGCGTAAGGCATCCCTAAAAAGCATAGAGTACCTATAGTACCCATCGCTTTAACTATTTGCCCTATCATAATAAAATTTGTAGAGTTTGTGTATAACTTCGTATACTTCTTCATCTTGCTTGAATTTCCATCCATCTTCTAAGAACTCGTGTAAGTGAGGCAAATCTGCTATCCTCTTGGAAGCTCCATTGATCTCGATTATTATTTCCACAAAAGGTATATAAGCTTTCTTCTTACGTCCATTTACCTGCTTGTGCTTTGTGTATGTCTCTATAAGACATTGAGGGTACAACCTTAAGTGATTGTCCCTCGCCCATTTGAAGTGTTTGTTATTGTACATTTAAAAAGTAGTTATGTATAAACTGCTCAGGGTCTTGGGTCACCACCTCCGTCATACCATATTCATAAACCTCATCACTATCCATCTTCATACTTGATACATCGTAACCTTCATGCTCTATAGCAGCTACTTCTCCATTATATTCGAAGACCGTGTAAAGCTCTTGAAAGTTCTTATACTCTACCTCTGTAATTCTTAAAGTTGTAAATTCTTTTGTACGTCCCATTTTGTTTGTTTTTAGTTGTTAATTATAGTACAATGATACGAATTATATTTGACATAACCTAATTATATCTTAACTATAACAGTATTCATTTGCTAAAGGGTTGAACTTAGGGTCAATAGGGTTTATCTTAATACCTATATCATCTGGAGTCAAATCATACTCTTTAGTGATGTTGCCTAATAAATCATACTCAGTACCAAGCTTCATTGTGCACTCTCTAAGCACTACATCTAGCTCTCCTATACGTCCTGGAGTAGCAAAGAATGCGTCGTGATTAGTAGCCATCGGGTGTGGAAAGTGATTTACCACCATCTTAAGTAAGTCAGAGTCTATAGAATGGATAGCATTAGCTGGAGTCCCACTTCTGGTCTTGTGATAATTTCTCTTATCAGTCTCAACGGCTACGCTTAAACGAAACTTCTCTTTCTTACCATCATTCTTCTTAGCAGACTTTCCATGTATCTCTACATCTACATAATCCTTTTTGTAGTAATTCTGCATAGAAGGAAAGTTAGAGTAGGCTGCATGAACAAGTAAGTCTGTCTTCATCTTATGCACTTGACCTCCTAGCTTCTTTAAACCTTCCATACACTGATAAACAGCTGGAATAGAAGTCTTAGCAGCTTCATAAAATAAGTCAGCTACTAGCTTACAATGGACAGGAGTCAACCAATCATACTTATGTTGCATCTTATCCCAAAGGTCACTAGCTATACACCATTCTTCTGCACTATATCCGAACAGCATTAGAGGGTATTTACTCCACTTTCTCAGCGCTGCTGAGTCTGTATCAAATAAGTTTAGGAAGTCTGCCTTAGCTTTGCTCTTAAGCGCCTTCTCGTTGTCGTAGATTAAAGAGACACCATCTCTTGAGGATACGTTAAAATCTAAAGAATCTAAACTACCATCATAATCTGGCACATCAAAGTCACGTAGCAACTTAATCATCTCACTACCTAATTCCTCATACAAGTCATATCTAACTGTACCTTCTAGTACATTTGTATACTTCATCGTGTTGTGGTCTTGAGTAGCAATACCCATAAGCATAGGACCTGACTGACTAGCATCTCTACTTAGTAAAGTTCCTGACTTGTACTTATCAAAGTCTACACCTAAAGCTAAAGCATTACGTATATCTATACAAACTGAAAGGTATTGACCCTTCTCATCTGCATCCATATAACTATCTCCATTAGCTACACCTACAAACTCCTCAATCTCATTCTCTCCTATAGCTAGCTTCTCAGCTCTGCTCAACTTCTCCTGCTTATCTTTAGCTCTGAAGTCTACAGCTGCTATAAGTAATGCGTCCCATCCATGGTCACCTATCTCTTCAGGCTCTACCATAAGTAAAGATTTAGCTAAGTCACCACCTGAACGATTAAGGTAGTTAGCTCCGTAGTAAGTACGACCTCTAGAATCTAAGTATATGGAAGAGTAAACTTCTTTACCTAAGTTCTCAGTAGCTCTACCTACAACCTCTCTATACTCATTCTTTTTAGACTGGAATGACTCTTCTGTATCTGACGAGGCTTTAAGCTCTTCTATGATAGTTGCTCGGTCTCTCTTAAGCCTGTTTAAGACCTCTTCGTTAATATAGAATGTTGTACCTTGTAATTTGTTCACAGCGTCCAATACGGGTCTCATTTGTCTACCTCTAAAATGCTCCTTAACTCTCTTATTAGCGTTAGTTATAATAGCTCCAAAAGAAATACCATTCTCCTCATCATTGTGATAATAAGAATCCCAGTCTTTAGGTTTCTCGTTAAATATCTTGTTTCTATCAGACTCTATTAACTCTACATCGAACTCAGAGAATAGTGACCAAAGAAAAACTTTAGATGCCTTTGTACCTGGCTCTCTAAATACTTTAGGAGTCCAATCACCTTTACGCTTCTTATTAGACTTAGATTCCTTCCAAGCTTTCATAAGGTTAGACCTAACGCTTACAGTATCTTTATTCTTACGAACAGATTCCCTCTCAAGATCTATCAGTCCATTAACATATAAAGGTTTGATTACTGCCCATCCCATCTTAGTTTGATTAGGTGCATACTTCTCATCTGGAAATAATCTACGAGCTATGTTGCATAGAGTATTAGTCAGAGGTATGTTATTATTCAAAGCATCATTTAAGAAGTAACCTCCAGCATGAGCTCTAAGCTCTGGGGATACAGCCTTAATGTCACTTGCTAAGCTACTACGCATAGAAACATCTAACTCTTCGATAAGTTTTGTGTACAATTCTATTGCTGTCATAAGATTATTGTTTACAGTCATGGTCTGGATGTTGGTTATAGTCTTCTATTGTATATCCTTTATGGTGAGAGTACATATGAACACTCTTTAAGTTAGGCTCTGGGTTACCACCTGCGATAGGTTTAATCAAGCTGCAAGAGCTTAATAGTAACGAAATAATAATGCATTTCTTCATAACTGATAATTTAATTTGATACAAACATAGTGAATTTATTTGACATAACCTAATTTATTTGTAATTATTTCTTCCAAACCTTCTTAGACTCTTCATATTCACACTTATCTTTCCAGTAAGCAACAAGTACAGCATAATCTTCTTCTGACTTCTTCCATTCCATTGTACTTCTAGATAGTAATCCCTTTGCAAGTTTCATGCCAAGTTTTAAACTGAACTCAAATTGACGACCCTCCATCCAATTATTACATCTAGCACATTGTACCTTTACATTGCGTTCATCCCATCTAGTAGCCTTTAAAGACCTATTGATAAAATGACCAGCTTGAGTCCTCTTAAAATCTAAAGGAACGTTACAGGTATAACAATTTCCATAACCTTCATCATTGGTATCTCTTAAACGTATATACCTATGAAAGTAATTATCCATTTTAGTAATCCAATACTTTAATCCTTTCTTCTTCTTTTTCATATTGTTTATTTTAATTGTTAATGTTACATAGGCTATAAGGACAGCTTTGCTGTACGCAATAGACTATTATTACTGTAAATAACTTCTTATATTAATCAACTTATAATATAAGTAAAAAGTATTATATTATAGCTGCTTTAATTATAAGTAAAAAGTATTTAGTAGAAGTTTTAAAATATCACTGTGTATCACGTACAGTTAAGATCCCCTATTTGCGGCTTACAGCCTTAATAGTGTATCGTAGAATCTACTCTTTCTTCTTACAGCCAATGCCCAAAATTAATACACTGATTGTCAGCGGGATAAAAAACCCCAATTAAGGGGTTAATTATTACTTTCTTTCAGCACCGAATATCTTTTCAGCACCTCGAGATCCGAAGTAAGCGGTTAGTACAATACTTAGCATATTACCAATAATATCCATCTGATACTCTTTCAAGAAGAAGCCAGTAATGAATGCAGCAGTTAATGCCAATAGTATAAAAGGTCTTATAGTTTTAGTTACGAAATTACCAAAGCGTAAATCCGAAGACCATCTTTGTGTAACACCGCGCTCACCCTCTATATCCAATCTAAGCTGTTCTAAGGCAAAAGCTCTATCTTCTGGACTAATACTAGTATCTTCTACTAATACTGTCTTAAGAGCGCCTAGCACATCGCCAGTAGCTAAACTACCAGCAGCATCCAAAGCCTTACCTACAAGTCCAGACTTCTTAATCTTTCTTAGGAAATCACCAACTCTAGTTGTGCCATGAATGTCTTTGTATGATTTTTTATCGCTCATATTATTTGTATTAAATTGTTACCATCTAGCACGTCCAGATGTTCTTACGTCATAATGTACAAAAGAACTATAAAGTCCAACTCCTCCATCGTAGATAGAACCGTCTTTAATTAACTCTATTATAACATCATATAATATACCAGAAGAAAAACCCTCTCCTACTCTCAAGTCAGCTGCTTTTGCAACTATATGTTGACTTCGTATAGAGCCTCCTATAGCACTATTATATTCTTCATGTCTGTAAGCACTATTAATGTGAATAGGTTCGCCTATAACGTCTCTAATTACCTGTAACTGTTCCGCCAAGAACTGTACGTTAGGTATTAGATGCTCAGGAACTTTTTGCCCATCGTTACAAGAGAATTCACTTAACCAAAAATTTTCTGTTAATTGCATAGTTAAAATAATTTTACGTAGTGACTTAATAATTGAGATATTACAGCCATACCTAAAGCTCCTAGTATTCCCAATATAACATTATTGCGTATCCTAGTATCTTTAATCATGTTAGCTATCTCTTTTATAGCTTGTTCTAGGTTATTAACTCTCGTTAGTAGTCCCTCATTACTAGAGTCTTTATCATCATAAAGCTCTAATTCTATTCGATCCAATGCTTTAACAATCCTCCCACGTAAAATCTTACGCTTTTCCTCTTTCTGCTGAAAGTCTTCTATGAAGTCCTTTAGCATAGTTTTCTCATTAAGATTCATTTTAAATCGTTATTAAAACCCCTCCCGAAGAAGGGGCTTATTAATACTAAGTTAGTCCAGGTATACTTACAGTTTCAATATCGTTAGACACCATACTATTTAATTGCAGTTTAGAGTGGTTCGCATCTGTTGGTAAAACGTAGTTTCTTATTCCATTATAATAAGAATCGCTAGTACCATCACCCATTAACCATACCATAGTTGACTGATAGCCACCTGAAACTGTGAAGTAATTCGTTGAAAATCTTTCCGCAGATTTTCTGAATAAACCAGTTGGGTTTCCTGAGCTAAGTCTAGGCTTATAATTATTAAACCACTTAACAGGGTCAGTAATCATCGTTTTAGCTTGAGCTTCACCAACCATAGTTCCTTCAGGCATTTGAGCACTAGGGTAGCCACCTTGAAGTAATGTAGTAACAACCATAGAAGCTACTTTACCTCTAAAGCTATATCCAGTTCCTCTACCTCCAATAGTCATATCACCTGCTACAGTTCTATCCATTCTATTTCCACTAGAAACCCAGTTAGATGAAGTTGATAAGTTACTACTTATTGAAGCAAATGAATCCGCACTACTCATTAGTCTAATGTCAAAACAATCAGCTAAGTTAGAAGCAGAAGCATTGTTACCACCTAATCTTACTCCATTATGAGCTATAGAAATTCCATACCAATTAGAAGAAGATATACTTGAAGCAACTCTACATTGATTATATCCAGATCCCTCTCTACCCCAGCCGAAATTAACATGTCCAGAAGCAGTTACATTTAGAAAGATATTATCATTACCATTTGAAGAGCCTTCACCTTGATTCCATATCATTTGATTACCACTGTAACCATCTGATTTGAATACAACTGTTATTGCCCAAGGTCGAGAAGATGTATTATTAGACGTATCACCTTGCGAAGTAGTACCTAAGTCAACTAGATTAGCGAGTCCACCCATTTGTAACGGTTGCACCTGCATCCAATTAACATTTTGTTTTAAATGCTCATTAGAACCACTAAAGTCTAAAGCCTTAGTCCAAGACGTGTAATTGATAGCAGCTGTCGGTATTGGTATAATATCTATACCAGTCCAGTCAATATCAGCTAAATCGAAATCTTGAGTAGCAATGTTGTTGTAAGAAAGCCCTAAAATCTTAGTACTAGTTATATTTAGACTACTATTAGTGTGAGATAACTTCTCATCTTGCCAGTCAGAATAAATATAAGTTTCAGGGTTATTGTTACTAACATCATCAGTCATACCTAGTTCAATGGTATCTCCATTGTCCTTAATTTGAAACCATAAAGAAACATTAGCTTCAATGTCATTAACACTAGTACCATAGATGCTTTTATTAATTCCTCCAGACTTGTACATTATCATATTGATAGTACTTCCATTTGTACTCTTCGAAATCACAATGTTACATGTATCTTGGAAGAAAGCATTAGTAAGTGTATTCTCATCAAATGTACTAGAATTCTTAGGTCCAAAATAGATATAAGAACTGTTAGGCATAGCGTCTACCATATCCTTAACAAATGCACCGTCAAATATAACTCTTTCGCCATTAGAAATAGTTTCATCTAATTCAAAATATCCATAAACACCAGCATCAGCAGCATTAGTTCCAGACTGATTAGCAGAAGGACCTAATTGAGTAACACCAGTTACACCAGAAGTATAAGTAGAGCCAGCTATAATCATTGATATATCTGAATAATAACCACTAGTGTCATTATCATAGAATCTCAAGTATTTACCAGGAGCTACGTCAGAAGGTATAACATACTGTAGGTAAGCACCAGCAGTGCCAGGGTTACCAAACATAGTTAATCCATCGTTACCAGTAACAGTATTACCATCAACATCAACAACCTCTAATCCATCACCAGACTCCATAGAAGCATGATCCATATAGAACTTGTAAGTTGATCCAGCATTAAATGTCACAGTGTTGAAGTCTAAGTTATTAATGTTATCCTGAGTAAACTTGATGTCATTATTAATATCCTCAACAATAGTAAATTCATTACCAGCTAAATTAGCTTTAACATTTATAGTAATAGTGCCTTGAACAGAACCGAAAGTATTAGCCTTAGTTACGTTTATTACGTGAGTAACAGATAATCCATATCCATTAGTAATATCCTCAGCAGTACCTACAATACTATATCCGTCATCAGCGTATCCGTTAGGTACGTTAGTTAAGTTATAGCTACCAGTATCTCCAGCAGGCTTATAAGGAATGTTAATAGAACTACCTTCTTGCACATTATAAGTAACACTTGTAAATGTAGGTAAGTAGTTAGTATCCGTATCAGTTACTTGTATATTCCAAATAACATTAGGTACAGTTCCTCCATTAGGAGCAGTATAAAGACCATTTACAGGCATTACACTACTACTCATATGATTAGATATGTTAGGCATATACCAAGTAGTATTGGTTAAATCATCTACATAAGTATGCGTATGACTAGTACCAGTACCACCTAAGTCAGTGTCAACTTGATTTGCCTCATCTTCAGTCTTGAATAGTGGGTAGTGATAAGTTCCATCAGGACTCTCTATATAATAGAAAGCTGCTGAATCGCCTCCACCTACTACACCTACTTCTGTTTCTAGAAACTGCTTGTATTCTACCAAGTCCATATTGAATGCAGCATTTAAACTATCATTCATTGTGTTTATGTTAGAACCAGCTACTACACCGTTAATGTAAACATTTCCTAATGTACAGTCTCTAAGTTGTATCTTATCTGAAGCTCTCTGTATAATATCAACAGAGTTATTCTTAAGAACAGATTGTAGTTCATTGATACTGTAAACATTAATTACACTACCTCCTACACCTTCGTGTAAAGATATTGTTTGCTTAAGTGTATCTACTACTACATCAACCTCAGGAACTTGCATAACGTGGTTACTAAAAGGTAATTCAGAATAGTTACCAGCTAAAGGAGCTTTTACAGCACCTAGAGTAACTGACTGATAAGAGTTATCTCCTAAAGATAGTCTTAAGTTAGTTACATCTACTTCTGATAAGTCTATAGCATAATCCTGTCCAATAAATCCAACGTCATCAACTTTGATAATATTCTTATCATTGTCAGCTAACTGTCCTACAGCACTAGTAATTAAGAATCCAATCTTTTCAGTATTAGAACCTAATCCAGTATAGTGTACTTGAGTATCTAGTATCTCAGCTATAAATCTAAACGCAGGGTTTACAGATATGTTAGTTCCTAGTAAGCTATATGCTTCATTGATTTGTATAGAAGCTTTAGCATCACCAGTATTACCGATACCATTGTACTGAGATCTGTTATTGTCATATAAACCACAGTCTCTTAATGTAGAGTTAGCAGCACCCCATGCGCAGAAACCAGCATTCCAGTTTCCATTCACTTCGTTTTGACTAAACTTATTATTCATACCACCAATAATCAGCAAACCATTGTTTGAGTTATAAGCAGATACATTCATAGTTACAGTTACATTCTGACAACCACCTAGAGCACCTACAGATAGGTATATACCTGATTCTATGTTTTGTGTAGATTGGTTACGAGATATAACACCTCCACCATTAACACCACAATCAGAAACACGTATACCTCTAAGGTTGTTACTTACAGTATTACCAGTAATCAATAACTGAGTAGCTTCTTCTATTCTAGTAGCACCTCCGTTAGAGGCGTTAGGACCAGCGTAGAAAGCTTGTAATGCAGTATTAGTAGAATCATACCCAAGAAGTCCTGAAACACTGCTAGGAAGCACCGTATGAAGTCCTAAGCCATTCCATCCATTATTCTTAATAGTACAATCAGATATAGTAGTCTTAGCAGTCTTCTTTATATGTAAAGCATATCCACCAGCATTACTGAGTACAAGGTTCTTAAATGAGAAGTCTTGAGTATTATCAGTACCTAAGTAGTAGAACAAATCTCCGTTAGTTGGTTCGTATGTAGTGAACTTTACTTCACACTCATCAGCTCCATAGAAATGTAAACCGTGAGGTAATACAAAAGCAGCATCAGTAGAGTTAGGAACTTGTATGTTACCTTTAATAAGTATAGTATTCCCTTCGCTAGATGCAGCGATAGCTACAGTTAAGTCATTGTAAGGATAGATAGAACTACCATTACGTATAGTCCCTGTATAACCACCATCAACATGGATGTCATACTGGTCAAGTGCAGAGTCCTCTAGCTCTTGTACGGTAGCATTCTTATTCTGAATACGATCCCATGAGTCAGTAGCCTCTGAGTATTTTATTATATCATTAACTTTATACTCAACAGTATCTATAGTTCCCTCAGTACCAATATAGTACCAGTCACCATTAACAGCTGTGTAGTCAGGAGCTAATTCTAAAGAGGCATCGAATACACCTTTGTATCCAACATTAATATCTTCAGGAGCAGCTACGTTACCTTTAAGAGTAATGTAGTCAGCAGTAGCTTGTGCATCAACAAAAGCAACACCGTCTTCATCTCTGAACTCAGTAAAAGGTATTCTAAAGAACTCATATTGTTCCGTACCTGTCTGAGCAGTTTTAATATCGTTAATAATGTTAACAGCATTACTGTCAGAAGAATCTACAGCACCGCTTAGACACGAGTTCCAATATACTGGGTTAGAACTTCCTTGAAATTCTATACAGTTACCAGCATCATTTCTTTTTATTGTTATAGCCATGTCTTATCTTATTATAGTTATTAATAAACCTAGAGGTTGTATTATCACTTGGTTATCTGCTTTAATAGCAGGCAGTGTTAATGCATTGACATCCTCATTAGATGTTATCCAAGCTGAAATATCCACCCTGTTTAAGTATGTGTTACCTACCGTTCCAGTTCCATAAAATATAGGTTGTGCTGTTAGTGGGAAGGTAAACGTAATATCGTCATTATCATTTCTGTTAGAGTACCATAATGCAGGCTCTACAGTAGTGTTTGCAATCTGAGGAATAACGTTAAAGTCAAATCTAACTCTAAGCTGATCTCCATATACACAGTCACTTAAATCTATACGACCTGTACTACCTTCAAATCCAGTAGTTCCATTAGGGTCATATACATTGTCATATACAAAATTATAGTCTACTAAAGTATCTACATTAGCAGGTAGGTTAGCACCTTGAAATAAACCTATTCCTGTATTACCAGTTGGAGTAGGAGTAGACCAGTAAGGATTATCTACAGCAGCATGTACATTAGGATCAAGTGAAAATACTTTCCATGTACCAGCAGCAACATCAGCAGGTGTATAAGTAATACCATTACCAGCTTGCCAAACAAAGTTATTTGTTGTAGGCTTACCAGCGAATGCACCAGTGTGACTATATCCAGATTCACCAGCACCAGCTTCTGGAGTTAGTGCTTGGGTAATATCTATAAAATGTATGTTTTCTATTCCGCCTTGTAGTATAAAAATCTTCTGTTCTGATTTTACGTAAGTTTGTAGACCTTCATATCGAGCACCTGCTGGTATAGCATTCCTCGCAGCCAAGTCTTCGCACACTAAACGTGAGTCAATAGGCTCATTTGACTGGACTCTAAATCCAGATACTATATCATTATATGCCATTTGTTTTATTTTAAATTGTTATATGTATAATCCTTTGAAGTGTTCTCGCCTCTCAGTCATATATCCTAGGTAAGCGATCATCTTAGTCTTCCAGTCCTTATCTACTCTAGGGTTAAATACACCTGAGTGAAATGAACTTAGTATTTTATTTAGTTGAGGTATTCTAGCCTCCTTTGGTGTTCTTAGTATATGTTGGTTAATATGCCAGAATCCAGCAGGAAAGTGTTTACCTAGCTTATCCACAACATCTATGTCCTTACCTAGCATTGCTGCGTATAACATAGATTCACTATAGTGAGTAGTATAAACTTTGTCAGCTTTAACCATCATCTCATACAGATCGTGATCTCGGCTTAGTACATTGTTCTCTCCACACTTATCCTTCATGTATCCTATATACTCGTGAGTAGTCAAAGGGTGTGGCTTAATATAAGCGTCACCATCTTTAGTAGCTTCTATCATTTTATTGATGTCTATAACATCCATGAACTTATTAGTACCTAGTGGCACTACTATAGATTTTCTACCAACCTTGTTAGCAGATCTTCTACCTTCATACTTATTGGCAGTCTTGTTGTTTATAACATCTCTATAGTATAAATCCCATCTTAATGTTTCTGATACAGGATCTATGATACTATCTAGCATCATGTCTCTCCTTACATCATTGTTAAGAGGTTGCACCATGAAGTTAGAGCCCCACTCTGTATAAGACAAAGTCTTAAAGCAAGGGTTCTCATGTGCAGTGACATCATAAGCAGTTTCAAATCCTAACTTATTAGCCTCAGCATCAAAGAACTCCTCAACTTCTTTAAGCTCGTCAAGAAATTCACTTTTATTTAATTTACCTATTCGTTTCTCCATTTCCTTATGGTTAAACATGTTCATTCTATCTGTATCTTTTTCCATTATATAGAGGTATAAAAACTTTTAGTTATTGTCGTAGAAAATGAAGTAGGGTATAAAGTAGCCGCTACGTAATTACTAGACGTTGAAATAGTAGTACTAGTATCAAAAGTTGTACTTGTACCAGTCAGTGTGTTGAAGTTAGTCGTAGTGTTAAAATTAGTAACAAACGAAGTTGATACAGTCGAACTAGTACTTACAGGAGCAGATGTAGCAAATGTAGTTGTGGTAGATTTACTTGTTGCTGCATACTTGGTCGTATTAAAAGAAGTCGTAGTGCTTCTAGAAGTGCCTCCACTAAAAGATGTAGTATAGCTTGTACTGAAAGTAGTCGTATAAGATATAGCAGTACTCTTAGACGTAACGTGAGACGTTGCTGTGTTAGCAGAGCCCGACGTATTGAAAGTAGTCGTAGTGCTCCTAGAAGTAGACCTACCTGTGTAGTGATTAGTTATTGGCATGATATGTTCTTTTAGAAATTAGAATGGACCTCCTCCACCACCAGTAGAGTAGAATGTGTTGTAAGCAGTAAGGTAAGTAGTAGTTGTAGACTTACTAGTCGAAGCAGTAGCGGTAGTCGTCGTGTTGTACGAGGTAGAATAACTTGTTGTCTGAGATCCAGAAGTAGACCTACTTGTGTTCTTACTTGTGGTTCTACTCTTAGCCGTATTAAATACAGTCGTAGTGCTTCTAGACGTTCCAGCTGAGTATGCTGAGTTGTAAGAAGTTATTGTAGACTTACTCGTATTAAAGGCTGAGTTTGTATTAAAGTTTGTTACAAAAGAAGTATTTACATTTGAAGACGTACCTAACACTGATGACGTACCTGTCAGAGTATTAAAAGCTGAAGACGTACTAAATGTTGATGTAACATCGAAGTTAGTAGTCTTGTTTGTATTAACTGCATAAGTTGTGTTAATCGTTGTATTTGTCAGCCACTCGTATAATCTAGCGAAGCATAAATTTTTCATATTAAGAGAAGTTTCCTATGTAGTTAGTTAATATTGTGGAGCTGTTTACAATGTAGTAAGACATCATGGCAGTGTTACCTGAAGTGTTATTCCATACAGCTGTATCGCCATTAGGAGTCTTGAACTCACTAGGCATGGTTGGTGTTGAGGTAGCAGCAGAGTTTGTTATTAATATAACTCCTGACTTACCTTCGTTACCAGATATATTTGATAAGGATAAAGTCCAAGCTCCTGTCACCGTAAGATGGTGGTTAACCCCTCCATCAAAATCTATAGAACCTGAATTGGTTGCTATTGAAGACGTAACGTTCTCAACGTCAGCGGTGGTTACTTTTGGGAATATGTCTAATATATTTGGCATAATATTTTTATTTTAGTTAGTTAATATAGCCCCCTCCGAAGAGGGAGCATATATATAGTTTGGATTAGTTTATACCCATAAGAGCCCATCCAGTAGAACCATCAATGTAAATTAGTTCGAAGTTAGCAGTTGCGTCATTCAATACTAAATCACTTGTAGAACCTTGGATTGGTTGTGCATTACGAGCAATGATTGTATCAGTTCTTCCTGATAAGTTTACTAGCTTTACCCAAGCTCCAACAGATGGAGAAGCAGGCAAAGTGTAAGTTACAGTCTGAGTAGCTCCAGGTATAACACGTACAGCGTTAGCAACTAGAGTTTGGTTAGTATCAGCAGCAGAAGTTGCAGTAACATCATAAGCGATAGGCGCATGGTCAGCTACACTAATGTTGATTTGATCGTTGTCACTACCATCAGCAGAGATTTCGAACTCATCAGAGA
>ENA-OSIY01000851-OSIY01000851.1-marine-metagenome-genome-assembly--contig:-NODE-851-length-16657-cov-13.764958_pt1 | contig 16657 bp, 23 predicted proteins | sample MGYA00237884_ERZ534233 | MGnify/ENA primary metagenome ERZ534233 (study PRJEB26412, sample SAMN06343840) | marine metagenome | isolation source: estuarine water | place: USA: Columbia River Estuary... | reverse complement strand
AATTGTAAATATCTGCGGTTGTATCTGTTTCACAGAGCCGCAATCTTTTAGAACCTTTCGTTAGTTCCTGACGTACATAACCTAAGACTCTGACGGCACAGCACAACCTGTACAATCTCAATAGGGATTAGCCAACGCTAATCAAACATATATGTATTCTAGTATTATACGCTAACATCATGACAATGTCAACAAATTTTAGTGGTGAAAAAGCCCACTTCAGTGGGCTTTGTGGATTAGTTTAAGTTAACCCAAGCACTACCATTGTAGCCTTTGAATGTTGTACCATCTAATACAATCATACCGGCTTCAGGTGGGCTAGGTAAATTGCCACTGACTTGAGCAACTTTGACAAAGCCTTCTACTCGTACACCGCCGTTATCGACACGAACTTTTTCAGCGCCATTAATTGATGTAGAAATAATGCCATCACCTGGATGATAGAATCCAGAATCAACGCCACCATCAGTTGTGAATACAATACTTGGATTTAAAGCAGTACCATCACCAACTGATATAGAACCAACAACCGGGTTACCTGTTAAATCAGCGTAACTGCCACTTGTTGCTACAGTAGCTAATGTTGGTCTACCACCTAAATCAGCATAAGCACCACTAGTAGCCACTGTTGCAAGTTCTGGCTTATTCAATAAATCAGTATATTCACCAGTTGCAGAAACTGCAGCCAATGTTGGACGCCCTGTTAAACTTCCATAAACACCATTAAACAATGTTGGCTTGTTAGTCAAGTCATTGTAGTTGCCGCTAAACAATACAGGCTTGCTTGTCAAGTCATCATAGTTGCCACTGAACAATGTTGGCTTGTGTGTCAAGTCATCATAGTCACCGCTGAACAATGTTGGCTTATCTGTTAAGTCGTCATAGTCACCACTAAACAATGTTGGCTTGCTTGTTAAGTCATCATAGTCGCCTGTGAACAATACTGGCTTGTTTGATAAGTTGTTGTAGTCGCCACTAAACAATGTTGGCTTACCTGTTAAACTTCCATAAACCCCATCAAACAATGTTGGCTTATTTTGTAAGTCGTTGTATGAACCGCTAGTAGCAACATCGGCTAAATCCGCGCTATTTGCTTTTAAACCTAATTGTGTTGCGATTGTTCCTGCAAAGTTAGCATCATTACCTAATGCTGTTGCTAGTTCATTTAATGTATCTAAAGCACTTGATGCACCTGCTTTTAATGCTGTGATAGCATTATTAACATATGCTTCGCTGGCAGCATTGGCAATATCGCTGACGTGCGGTGGATCAGAGAAAGGCAAGTCGCGTAAATCATTATAACTACCATTTTGGTCATCAAAATAATCTAAATCTGCCCAAGCATCTACACCGTTACCAATTTTAAGTTTACCAGTATTTAATTCATAACCCATTTCACCTTGGCTTAGTGTTGGATTTGTTGTTGTCCAGTTTATTGCTGAATCTCTTCTAATTTGCATTTTATTAGCCATTTGCATCGCCCCCATCTAATTCTAAATCGTTTGTTGAGAAAACGGTAGCCGCTGAACCACCATCTGTTTCGATAACAGCACCTGGAAATCCTCGTGGACCTCTAAGTCCAGTTGGACCTGGCTGCCCGGCAATACCTTGTGGACCTCTAGGTCCTTGTAATCCTCTTGTTCCAGCAGGGCCTTGTAAACCTCTCGGGCCTGCAATATATTGTATACTCGTAGTCATGTTTATCTCCCAACATTGTACTACTATTTACCTTATTTGAAAGATTCAAACCATTTGACGAATTCTGTTTGCCCCGCTAGTAACGCATCTTCCCACGTAGCACCTGCTTCTCCGTCAGCATTATCGCTGACCCATTTACGGCTAATCCAAGGTACTTTAACGTGTTCACATACTTTGGCAATACTCCATAGTTCCATATCTACTAAATCACAATGCTCTAAAGTCCAAGCATCTGGATTTGTAACAAAATTATTACCTGATCCTACTCGAACACCAACTTCTTGGCTATGATAGTAAAGTACATTTTCACCCAGCATATAGCCTCTTTCCCGTAAAGGGCTACAATCAGCATCACGTTGGCAAACACTGGTTACACTATTAAGTCCGGCAATACCTTTTAAACTGCCAGCACTACCGTAGTTAATAACTAACTTAGGTCTATGTTGCATTATTGCTAATGTAGCATTCATTGCGGCATTCGATAAGCCTACACCTGTATAAACTACAGGGCAATCAACTAGATTCTTATCCAGTTCTTCAGGTAAAGCTACTAATATTAATGTTTTCATTTTTCTACAAACGCTCTTTCTACAACAAATGTTCCTGGTTCACGGAGACTGCCTTCCGTCATGCCTTTTGATCGACACCAATCTGAGACTTGATGATTAAATTCTAAATTACCGCAGACCATAATTTTATCTTGACTAACATCTACAGGCAATTTACCTGACACAAGTTGTTCTGTGATTCTAGGATTGCCTTGCCCCGTAAGTATAGGATGATATTCTAATACGGCATCAACCATTTCGTGCAATTCTCCGTCTTGGGGATGATCCTTAAAAGCTGATATTAAATCTGTATTATACGCTAAATCTGAACTATGTCTAACACTATGGACAACGTGTATCTTCGTCCAAGTTTCCAATGTTTCTAAATCACGGATCAAACTCATAAAAGGAGCAAGCCCGGTGCCTGTGGCCAACATCCACAATTCTCCTCCCTGTGTTAATGCTGAGTTTACTAATGTGCCTGTGCATTTAGGCATGATAACAACTTCACTGCCAATTTCTATGTGCTGTAATTTGCTGGTTAATTCGCCGTCTTGTATTTTGATACTAAGGAATTCTAGTTCCTCACTCCAAGGAGGACTGACAATGCTATATGCTCTGATAACTCTCTTACCGTCAATGATTAAACCAATCATAGCAAATTCGCCGGCAACAAATCTAAATGCTGTATTGCGGGTGCATTTAAAACTAAATGTACGATCACTCCAGTGATGCACCCAAGTAACTTTTTCTGTAAACATATTATCCAAAATTAATGCTCACTTTAAATGAAGTCTGGCGTAACTTACATTTTAGGCAGCAGCCGCCTACACTCTTATAACGCAAAGGTCCTAAGGTAGAGTGTTCTTATTGATTCCAACCTACAGAGTCGATGATCGGAATCCATTGCTTACGCAATGACATCATGCTGGCTTTAAATCCAACAGGAGTTTGTTCTTTAATTTCCGCAAACATTAAATTATCTTTAATGAATTGCCGACCTTCACTGCTATTTATAGCATTACGAAACATAGTAACGTACCAGTCAATAATTTCTTGCTTTGTTCCTTTAGGGAATATAATACCCCAAGCGGCATATACATTCATACCTGGAACATAGTCTTTCATTAATGGAACATCCTTTAATCCATCTAATCTATATTCACTGGTAAGAGCAATAATTTTAACTTTGCCAGATTTAACTAATGTATTAGCTACTGCAACAGGAATAATTCCAAACTCAATGTGACCACCTGCTACATCCTGTCCGGCCTGTGCAGGACCTTTGTAAGGAATTGTTTTAATTAAAGATTTGTTTCCTTTGATATTATACATCATATATTCATATGCAAGTTTGTGTGCTCCGCTACCAGCGGCAATGTTAATAGGAGTAGTAGTATTCTTCATACGATCCATAAATTCTTTTGGAGTACTAGTTAGACTACTTTCGTGTGCAATAATAGCCAACGGGCTTTTAGCCAATGTCAATCCATATTCAAAGTCGTCTAATGTATATTTTTTAGTGTCCTGATATGCGTACTCGCTGGTAACCCATATACCTTGATGACTGGCAATATAGATATGATGCCCATCATTTGGTAATTTAACAAAATGATTCATGCCAATTGTACCATCTCCGCCCGGTTTATTTTCTACAATAAAATTAATTTTAGGATTTGCTTTTTCAATCAAGCTACTGAATCCTCTAAAACTTAATTCATTACCCGATCCTGGCGCAAAGCCAATAACTGCGGTAACTGGTTTTGTCGGCTCCCAGGCCTGTGCTGAAAGCGATAATAGCATTAATGCTAAAAATTTAATAATCTTCATTGCTACTCCTATTTAAAATAAAGATATGCGAGTCCTGGTATAATTATAGCATACTGCGGCAGAAAGTTCAAGATCAAAGCTCGCTCATTCCACCGATATCCTACATATATCCAACCAGCGGCACCAATCATTTGAACAATACTGTTCCAAGGAGTGATACCTAAAACGTGTAATACCATGGCACAAAGAATCGTTAATGCGCTGGCATACTTAATATAAAATACGTGATCTCGTTTCATTTTAATACAGTGACAAAAATGTCACTCCACGTTCGTTCTACTTTGACATCCATATCAAAATGCTGTTTAATCCAGGCACTATCAAACTTATCCCAAAGCAATCCCTGCCGTTCAGCAAAGTTTCTAATAGCAGTATTTTGCCATTCAATTTCCCGAGTCATAATAACATCATTTTGATAAGCAAGATAACTAGGATATTTGATATTCCATCCACCTGCTTCTTTCCACCATTTAAAACTAGCGGCATTGTCTCGATACACTAACATAATCCAATCGTTAGGAAACGTAGATTTAATTTTATCTAAACTATAAGCCCAGTCATGACTTTTAACTAATTTAGTGCCAACGCTTTTGTATGCCCACGCTTGATCAATATAGTCAGAATCTAACGTTGCTTCGAATTCCATCATGCGGCCAAAGTAAGCACCTTTGTGTCCAGTGAATCCGTTATGTAGATATTCACGTTCTCTAGTTCTGTCAGTGGTGTTAAAGTAAGGCATCGATTCTAGCGTTTGAGCGATTCCGCTCCATCTGCTTCCGGGTACGCCAGTAAAAAATATTCTTTGTGGTGGTGTCATATAAATATCGATATGAATGTAGATCAACAATATTTAAACAATTATTTCAGTAAAGTATGGCACAGAAAAAATGGCGACTTAAAACAATTTGATAAAACGGGATTGTCTTTAATTTCTAAAATACAACAGGGAGAAACAGTCATTGACATTGGCTGTGGTGCAAATCCTTTTAAAGGACATATTCCAAACTTACTGGGCATAGATCCTGCGTTCGACCAAGCAGATATAAAATGTACTATAGATGAATTCACCACTGATGCACAATTTGATGTAGCATTTTGTTTAGGTAGTATTAACTTTGGTGATGTCAACGATATAGAACGGCAGATTACTAAGATAGTTACGTTGCTTAAACCTACTGCACGTATATATTGGCGCTGTAATCCTGGCTTACAAGATCATAACAACGAAGAATGTAAACAAATTCCGTTCTATCCATGGAGTATAGAAGAACATGTACGACTAGCTGAAAAGTTTAATTTCAGACTAGTCGAATGTTTGTGGGATACTAAAAATCGTATATATGCCGAATGGCATAGAAGTTAATCAACTGATATCTTTTTAATTCGTTGTTTAATAAGTTTAACTACTTGCTCACTTAATACAACTTCATAATGATTATAATCTACTTCGATTAACTCCATACAGTCATGATGTTTCTGACTGGCAATAGTTACAACGCCGTCATTGGGTTCCATAATAAACGAACTTTGTCCTTTGACAGTGACAATATTAGTCCAAGGATGTTGTATTTTAATTTTATTTGCCTGCTTCATTGCCCAACTGCTGGGTCCAATGTCACGCATTAATCTACTAAATGGTAAAAAGTATTTGGCAAACTCCGCTACTTCGGCGCCGCCATATGGTGTACTTAATGATACTGCACCTAATACTTGTTTGGGCATGGCATTTGCTAAATGTAAACTATATACTCCACCTAGACTATGTGCAATAAAGAATATATTTTCTATACCTTCTAATTGCTGTTGAATATCTTTTAAATTGTTTTCAAAACCATTTCGACTATCATAGTTGACATTGATGCCCGCACCTACCTTTGTTCTAATAAAATTAAAACTTTCGCTGGTAGCACTGGCACCGTGTATGTAAACTAAATTTATTTTGCTGGCCATGGCATAGGATCTGGTATATCACATGGACCTTCACAGCCTATACTTCCGTAGTCAACGGGCATGACAATTTCTAAATATTCCATGTCAGGACTATAGTCAAACAAATAATGCACAATGCCAGGACGTTGTTGTACGCAATCACCGGCTTCTACCGAATGTACCTTATCTTCGTACATAAACTTTGCCCAGCCTTTAAGCATATAAACAATTTGAAATTCGGCAACATGGTAGTGCCAACCTGTACCGCCACTGCCTTCGGGAGGTAAATTAGCTCGAGTAATATGTGCTAACACTCTGCCATTAGTTGCTTCTGCTACACCCAAGTCTCGATATAAGAAAAAATCTCTTAATCCGCCACTTTTAAATTCTGTATCACTGGGTTTGTTGTGTACAAACTTCGTATCACCTTGCGCCATTCTAATCTGCCTTTCTATATTTAGCACCAGCTTTGTTTTGCTTCACCGTAGTACTCACGAGCAAAGCCGTTTTGAATCAATAACGCACGTAAGCTGACATTATTATCTAAGATAATATCGCCCAGCATACGTCCACCATATTTGTCCCAACTTAGAATTGCTACACGAGCTGTTTTACTTTCAGTGATAACTTTCTTGGTAAATGCTGTGGCAGCTTCGCCACGTTGTGCTTCACTGGGGCATAGTGCTCTATGTCCTTTTTCCGGAGTATCAACTCCAAACACACGTATACTCATCTTCTTAGGCAATGGATCCGGTACCCATGGTGTAGCAACTTCTACTGTGTCGCCATCGACAACACGATTTATTTTCCAGTCATAGATGACCATTGGTTTTTCTTTTGGTGCAGTCTGTGCGGTTGCTATTGTACATATAGACAATGCTAATATTGCGAGAATTTTTTTCATAATTAAGTATCCTTATAATTTATTTATCTAATACCCAGAATATTACTTTAATAATAAATTCTGCGGAACTTCGTTATACCATTCTTTAACTTCTTCGTTGGCAATCATTTTTATTTGTTCTTTACTATAATTTTTTCCAAAACCATTTGCGTTAACCCATTGATTATATACAACGATACATTCATCAAAGTTTTTTATAATTTTTTTCTTTTCAGCTAGAGTTTGCAATTTAATAGGAATTCCAGTGGGTAGCACACCTTGGTTGCGTAACTGATCTATTCCCTTGTATACTTCAACATATTTTTTACCATGTGACATTAGATAATTTTGATCAACTAAACTCATGTTATTTTGTAATAACGCAGGTGCTAAGTCTTTACTGGTAGTACTAGAATAATTTTCTAAAAGTTTAAGATCGCTAGATCCAAAATCACCAAGCAATTTGTGACACTTGTTCCAGTCGCTCCATGGTATAGAAAATATATCATTCCATGTTCTGCGCTCTTGGTCAGGAAAAATATCTAAATTTAAAATATATTTTTCTATGTCTTTTAAATCATTTTCATAATCAAAATACGAAGAGATTTGAAAATACTTGTCGGACCACTCTATATATTCTCGATATTGATTTAGATGGTGAATCATCTTTTGTGGATGTATACTAATACCATTTTTATAAATTTCTTGAAATATATTCATTTTGTCTTCAGGAGAATATACATTCAATGTTTTAGTCACACCCTGAATTCCCCAACTAATTGCATGTTCAAATAAATTATTTCTTCTAGCAGATATTATATAAAAATTTTCATTAATATAGTTATAAAATTTTACCTGATCTGCAACTGGATCATTTCTAGTATCAAACCAATACTTGGCTATTCTAGCTGTTTTATAATGATCGGCGTTGTGTAATAGCTGTATTATTTCGTCTAAAGTTTGAAAAGTAAATGAAGTAGGATCAGGATGCCTGATCCTACCTAGTACTTCTTTATTGAAAATGTCGCTATAATACGATTTTATGCCATTAGTAAGCTCGTGTAAATTTATAACTGGCTTGTCATATTTGTGACCCGCCATATATACAGTTATTAATCTTTGTAAAAGAGTACTACCAACACGATCCGGTGTTAAAATAAGAACGTTCATATTACCACTTACTACAACTCCAATAACGTGCTTTTGTCCTTGGTCCTGGATTAGCGCAATTATGTCTTGCTCTGAAACTCTTACGACGTGCAGGATTACTTTTCTTAATACGCATATTAGGATCACCAAAGTTTACTTTGATTACTTTACCTGTTTTAGGATTTCTAACATAGACTTTTGATTTTTTAACGTCACCCGGCATAGGTTTGCCTAATCTTACTTTACGTCCATGATACTCTGCTTCTAACAATGACATACCTGTATCACTGTCTGTTTCACAGATATAGTCACCGTTGTCTATAGCAGTGATCACAGTTTCAACAACTTCATCACCTATCTCTACTTCTAGTATGTCACCTACTTCGGGGACATCGTTGTCTGTAAATTCATCTAAACGCATATTATGCCTTTGTAGTTAACATGAAAAGTTTATTCTCGTTGCCTGGTTGTTTTTTTAGTTCAAGTCCAGCGGCATTAGCGGCAGCTTTGCCTTGATAAGGTGTTGGATCAACAACGCCATCTATTCTTATATACCAAGTGCCATGCTCAGCTCTATATTCATTGTTTGTATCTATATCGTGACGTTCGCTGTCTCGTTCTCCACGACCAAAGCCAGTTTGACTATTATCGTAATCACGTTGGTAAGCATCACGGTTATCGTAATTGCCTTCCGCCACACTTTGTTCTGGTAGATTTGGTCTATTATGACTTCCCATTCTTTGTTGTAGTCTACTTTTAAGGGCGGTAACATCTTGGCGATTAACTTTACCTAACTTTGTTACTCTTGGTGAACCGCTATGCTTTAATGAGTCATATCCCATGCTGTGATTATCTCTTGAGAAATGTGAACTTGGGCCTTGCTCAAGATCATTTGCAATTTTGTCACCAAATTCTTGTCTTATTTGTGCAATGACTTCATCTGGATCACGTGCATCGTCATCATATCCTATTGGATCAGTGGCATCTCTATATTGACTGATTAGGTCATCGAGATGTTGTCTTTTAATAGTATCAAAATCTTCTGATAGTTGTTCTGTAAATTCGTTAAATCTCATAAAAAAATCCTTGCTAATATGTTATTTAGCAAGGATTGATCTAGAAGTAAAATTTAATTATTTCTTTGAAGTAGCTGTATAAGCCTTCATAATGCCTTCACCGAACTTGGTGTAGTCAAATTTCATAGCATTTTGCATGGCCTTAGTTGACTCTGTGGCCAATGTTGTGAATGTATCCATACCAATTTTAGCGGCTTTCTTTGTATATTCGGCCTGTGCATCAATGAACTCATTCATTGCTGTGGCCGCTGTTTCGTTTTGAACAAATGTCTTAACGAATTGTTTTTTACCATTTTGAATGGTATCTACTGTTGTATCTACTGTAAACATAATTTTCTCCTTAATGTAAGCAAGTAATAAAATAGCTCTATCCTTAGACGCTATGTGTTTATTATAACATTATTTATGTTGCGACGCAACATTTTTCTGCTATTATTTTAGTGTTTGGTCACTAATTCCTACTTTTAATTAATTTGAAAAGTTTGTAGTAATATTGAAATTGAATTGGATAGTGTTCAAAGTTAGGCAATACACCAAACTCTGCTTCTATTGCGGCATACAATACTAATGCTTGTTCATCGGTCATTTTATTTTTAATTTAGATTCGATGATAAATTTATCAAAAACAGCAGTTGCGTGATCAAAATCTTTTTCATTTACAAAGACGATTGGACTTTGTAGTGAGTCAACTATCTCGTATTCAACTTTAAAGTCTTCAATTCCACTATACTCTTTAAATAATTTTTTAAATTCTTCCACTGCATGTAATTTATGTAACATTCGTACAGAACTTACTATTCTATTTACAATTTTAAAATTATAACTATTGTCAGCAAATTTGACAACATCATTTGTGGCTATTTGTTGTTGTGTAAGTTTACTAAAACTATGTTCATCAGTGTCAAAAGAAAGTACATTTAACTCTGAAAAAGAAATCGGTTTAATAAAGTTGTTAACCCAAATAAAATATGAATCTAAATTATTTGGGAGTTTTCTAATCGCCAATGGCGGTGGACATTTTGCTGTGCCAAAACAATCAATAATATTTTCAATATCTGATTGTTTAGTAACATAGTCAACGCAATCAGAATTAAAATCGTAGCCACCCGAAGTCAACATTCTAAGTTTAGGAGGTAATTTACATCCTATTTTCATCATATACATGTCAATGTGAATATGAGTGGCATTATGATATTCTTGTTCCCAATCTAATAAAAATGAACACATTGATATGTTTTTAACTTTAAAAAATGCCGGAAAAATACTTAACGTACCTACACCTAAATGCTGAAAAGAGCGCATTAGAACAACATAATCATCTTCATGAAAATAATTTTCTATTGCCGCTTCGATGCTACTACCTTCGATTTTTTCAGTTGTGTATAATAATTCTGAATTGCCATTGAATACAATGTATACGTTTTTATCTTTAGTGTATTCAAAAATCAAGTTATCTTGGTTATGATAAGAATATGCTTGAGATTCTAATTCAATTGTATCTGTTAATATAATTTGTTCTGGGAACGAGCTTGCCAATGATTGGATTTTTTCTAAATGAGAACTGATAAAATTTCCTGTTATAAACAAATGTGAATACAAATGTCGATATTCGTCAAAATTTAAATTACCATTGTGATAAATTACAGTAAATTCACGTCCACTTTTATGCAAAGCCAACATAAATGCCACTGATAATAATGAAATAGTTCCAAAACCCACAGCTATTCTATCTTTAGAATATGATGTAATTAAATCTAAATAAAATGCCACAGCTCTAGCAATATCTTCTTTAGAACGATCTGCATATAATGATGTAACTAACGATCTATCTCTTACATTTATGTCACTTCTAATTTCAAATTTCATTTAATAATTCTTTCAATTTAAAGCTAGCAAGATTCTTACCTTTAGCTTCGCACATAATGTCTGCCCATGTGCTGTGTGTTATGGCCCATGTATTTACTGCGTCATTCCAGTAGAAGTCACTGTGCGCTCTAAGTTTGCCTCGCTTGTATCCAGCAGCCATCAACGCATCATAGGCGGGACGTTCGTGTCGGGCGTGTTCAACAAGATAATCTTCCCTGCTGAGACTATAGTGAATAACAGGGCGAACGCCACGCCAACTATCACTAATCTTTTTAATACGATCATCAGTATTTTCAATGTATTCTCCTGTTTTAATCCAATGGTGATGGATGTCAAGCACTAATGCACAAGTATCCACTAATTCTAAACTACTTTCAATGCCCCAAGAAATTTCGTCATTCTCGATGGTAATCATATTACGTGCTTCGGGTGTCAATCGTTGCATGACATCTTTAATACCCTGTGGACCACGTCGTCCTGCGATATGCACATTAATCTTAAAGTCTTGGAATTTTTTGCCATATCCCATGTAGCGAGCCATGTCAACATGATATTCAAACTCTTCTATACTGCGATTAACAATGTCAGGAGTTTCACTAGCAAGGACACAAAACTGACCAGGATGAAAACTAAGGCGAACATTATTAGCCCTAGCAACATCGCCAATGTTCGAAAAAACTCTACTACAGTAGTCCATAACATCTGTACGCCGCCAGAAGTAACTCCAGCTGGGTTCAGTATAAGCAGGCAACTGATCACTGCCAAGACGCACCATCCTAAGATTTTCTTCAAGTTGTCCTACTCTTTCTACCAATAGTTTTGTAGCTTCGAGATTTTGAACCATCAAGTCCCATAACTTTTGTTCCGCTACTTCACGTGTTTGCCTATTTAGCCAAGTGATGGTAGTAGAACCAGTGTTATATTTTTTAGCATTGTCTTTGGGTTTAATCCCATCAACCTGAGCTGGGTGGTCAATCCATTTGCAAGCAAAACCAATTCGTTTAGTCATAGTGTATTATACATTATAATTCAATTTAAGTCAAGACTTGTGAATTATCCAATTTCCACTACAATATTCTTTTTCACGGTCATATACTTCCCAATTTATTTTGGTAAGTTTATTACTTGGTATATATGTAAATTTTACCAGGACTTTTTGATCAGCAATCAATTTATTTCTAAATTTAACATCTAACATTATGCTCACAGCTTGCTTTGAACCTTTGATAAATTCCTGCCCATCACTGGTATCTTTTAACCATTGTGGCAGCATACTTAATATAAATCCACCCTGTACAACTCCGTCTACACTATGTACAGGTCCATTATCTCCGGTTAATTCGCCGAATTTTAAAACTTGATCAAATGTAAAAGAAATAGGAAGCTCGTAAATTCGTTGCATATTGTATTTAAAATTTACATTCATAAATAGCATTATGGAAACTTATAAATCTGTATTATGTGCGGCTCCATTTAGTTCGTTGTTCATTAGTAAAACAACTGCAAAACCTTGCTGTGCTTTAAGCTACGATCCTGCTAACAAATTAGATATAAATGAAAATATTTCAAATGTATTTGATTCTGCAAATAATAAGATTAGAGAAAATTTTAAACAAATAGGATTTAATTTAGATAGTATACATCACGGGTGTGTTAACTGTAATTCTAGAACAGATTTGTTACAACGAATTCATTATAATGAAGTTACCGACGATAATATTGATTATATTAATAACCCTACACTGACATATTTGCATATTGATTTTAATAATATATGCAATCTAGCTTGTAGAATATGTGACAGTAACAGCTCTAATTTATTAATAGACGAAAGCAATTTACTTGATGAAAATAATAAAAATGGTATAAGAAAAATAATAACATTCGATTCTCCATTATACAAAAGTATAGTGGATAATATTAGCAATATACGTTATCTTAGATTCAGCGGTGGAGAACCATTATTGCACGAAGAAGTATGGGCATTAATAGAAACTGCGTACAGGCTGGGATACACTAAAAATATGGATTTTAAAGTTAATACTAATGGTACAATCAAACTATCTGAACATCGAATGAATATTTTAAAGTCATTTAAAGGCACACACATAGATATTAGTATGGATGGGATCGGTAAACATGCAGAATATATCAGAACAAATGTAGTTTGGGATAGATGGTTATCTAATATATTAGAGTATCAACGTGAATTTAAATTTTGTTCAAATATTGATTTTTCTATTGTTGCTACTATGAGTGTTTATAACATACATATATACGATAAAATAAAAACGTTTTTTAATAATTTAGATATTGTAGTCAATACCAATATGCTTTTTGGTCCTGAAAAATTATGTTCTTATAATATTAATCAACGTGCCAAAGATTATCTAAACGAATTATACAAAAACAAGTTTCCAGAATTATTGCATTTTATTAATTATGAAAATAAAATAGATCCTGCTGAAATTGTAGAATTTATAGACAAAAAAGACAACATAGTGTTGTCTAATAATTTGCATAAAAACTATCGTGCATTCAGAGATGTAGATCCTGAATGGTATGCTATGTTAAAAGTTTAATCGTTTGTTTAGTTGTTCCAAGACAGCCGAGTGTAAGTAACTTTGCTCTTCAACCGTTTCCATGCTACTTTCACAGTCAAAGTCATCATCGGGGAACATTTCTTCTAGACTGGCAAGGATTTGGTCTCCCTGCTCTGCGTCTATACTGGCTGCCAATCTAACATCATAACAATGTGGATTGCCATCTTCTTCTTTGTCGTCTAAATGATAAACCATTACAGTATCATCATCCTCTGGTTCAACATCCGCTATTTCATTGACCACCATCAGATATGCTTTTGCTTCTTCACTTGACAGTGTTCTATCCAAGCATAATCTAAAGTAGTGATCAAATTCATCTATTATCATAGTGTTACTTACGCTTTGCCTTCAACTTTTTCTTTTGTGCGACCGTAGGCAGCAATACCAAGAACAGCACCCATGGCAATATGATACAATCCAGCACCTTGAAGTGTTAAAGGTTGCCATTGGCTAGTTACACTTCCTTTACTCAGAGCTTGTAACAAACTCCATAAGATTGGGAATACAACAAAGTCCATGGTACAAGTAAGCATATAAACCCAACCCATAACTGGACGCCATTTTTTATTGATCCAATCGGAACTGTCCTTGTCATGTGCTACTAATACATCAGCACCTTGAGCAGCATTACTGCCCCCGGCATTACGATCCATGGCCGGGGCCGCATTGAATTGTTGTCCGATATTAGTTGGTTGATTGAATCCCATAGCAGACGGTGTCGTGCCATAATCAGTTGTGGGTCCTGGCAATGATTTGCTTTGTGTGATTTGTGGTAAATTGCCGGTACTAACAAAATCGTCTTCTTCCATCTTTGGCATTTTATTTTCCTTTATACGTATGTTAAAATAACTGTAAACTGTCCAGCACCAGGTGTTGGATTAGTAATTTCTGCTACAACTTCAGTGTAGACTGTTGTTCTATAATCTGGATTAGTAGCATACTGGCCAATCTGAGATAGTATAGCATCTCGAGATTCAAAAAACTCCGAAGTGTCTGATACAATTCCCACAGAAACTTCAGCATCAATGGGTCCAAGAGTAGTTACTAATACTCTAACACTGATAACTGTTCTGCCTGCGCTGATGTAACCTAAACTCTGTGTGCCCGTTGTTGTACTTAGATTTACATCTAATACTAATGTTCTTGCATCCGTTGCTACACTTCGTTGACCTCCGACTTTAGTCCACACAGATCCATCGTATGTGAATGTAGCCCATTCGCCATTGCCATCATCAATGACATAACATTGATCGCCTACTAATGAGTTTAGTGCATCTCTAGCAATAATATTTGCAACAACCGCAGTGCCGCTGGATCTGATACCTTGCTCAATGTTCAATCCCAGTGCAAATCGTCCATTTTGTCCACTTAATACACCTGCTGTGGTTAAGAATGAACCAGCAAAGTCTCTTATAGTTAATGGGCCGCCATCTAAGCGCATTAGGCGTAGCGCACTTGTTGTTGTGTTTGCGACTGTAGTCAATGGTAAACTTGTTACTGAACCTGTACCAGCAAAGTTATTACTGTTAGCATCTGCTGTGACATTCACAATAGTAATCGCACCACCAGCATTATGTCGTAGTTTGATATCACTGCCATTGACCACACTGGCAACAATGTCTGGAATATTTGCGGCATTAATATCCGCAACCATATCGTTTTGATCAGCAACAACAGGATTGCCGTAGGCAGCCGCACCACTAGTAGTTGTTACAAAACTAACAGTTACTCCGTTGATGCTTGCACTGAAAGGTGTGTAACCGGCAATAATTCCGTAGGCACTGCCTTGAACTGCAATGTCACTGAATGCTTCAGTTGCTGCCCCAACTTTTACTGCTGTAATTTTATGTGTAGTAGTGCCTACATTGATTAATGCTACTGCTTCGTCTACACCGTATGTACCATTACCGCTGTACAGTGTCACTGGTGTTCTATTGATTTCAACCACATCACCGTCTGTACCCGCGGGATCGATACCTGTACCGGTTGTTGATGTCGTTATAGCATCAGCAATCTTCATGTAAATTGGACGACGACTGTTGTCGTTGGTTGTTAAATCACCTGTGCCATCCAAGCTAGGATAAACGTAGTCTCCAACGTTGCCAGGTAAGCCTGGTACAAAATCAACAATGCCGTTGGCCGGTCTTAGAATGAACTGATCCGGCCCGGGCCCTGGAAAAACAACGGTACCAATAAATCTACCAATGTTATCTTCGTTGCTCAATGCAAATAACCCGGCTTCGATACAGATTGCATCGCCTTGTTCGAAATTATGATTAGTTTGTTCCAACAAGTAATTTGTCAGCGGATTCATATATTGGAATCTACTCATTACGTTGGTGAAGAAGTCAGAAGCGGCATCGCCTGGAATGGGATCCAACATTGGAAAACCTAATTCGTTAATCTGGAAGAAGATAACAGGCCCGGGTGCGTTAAAAATACCTAGACCATTTGGATCTCTGAATGTATTATAACGAAGTCTGTCCTCGACAATGGCAATTACTTCACTATTCGTCTTAGATATAACGCTCATAATTTGCAGAACTTTACCATCTGAGGCGCCAGCAACAAAGTCGCCCACTTCAATGTCTTGAGCATCAAATCTAAAAGGAGTACGAGTTAAATTACTACCATGTATTCTTTCTGTAACAGTAAAGGAAACTTGCCAGCGATAATACTGTGGGTTGGCTCCTCCACTCCAATAAGGATCGTCACTGCTGTTAGCATATGGCCATAAACCCAGCGATACTACAGAATCAGCAGTTCCAGAAACTACTTTGGCAGGTTTGTTTAATCCTATGAAATTGGTTTTCCAAGCATTAATTGTCATTTTTTACCTTTATACGCTACTTAATAAGAATTGCACTACGCAATGAGTTGTTTCTCCGATGCCGCCGCTAGCACCAGTAATACTCTTAGTTAAACCAAGAGTCATTGTATTAACAGCTGGATCAAATGCACTAAATGCACTTGGATTTCCACTTGTACCGCCACCTGCTAATGTTCTGTCTCTTATACACATCTCCGAGCCCACGAGACAGGCAGAAATCTCGTATGCCGTCTTCTGCTTGAAAA
>ENA-OSIY01000849-OSIY01000849.1-marine-metagenome-genome-assembly--contig:-NODE-849-length-16664-cov-8.286248_pt1 | contig 16664 bp, 16 predicted proteins | sample MGYA00237884_ERZ534233 | MGnify/ENA primary metagenome ERZ534233 (study PRJEB26412, sample SAMN06343840) | marine metagenome | isolation source: estuarine water | place: USA: Columbia River Estuary... | reverse complement strand
ACACAGTATTATATTCTCCACCACCAATTATTGATGATGCTCCATAAATCTTATTTTGATAACCACCACCAATTGTTGAGGTACTACCAGAAGCAGTATTTCTATAACCACCGGAAATTGTTGAATAATAATTAAATATTTTATTTTCTTTACCCCCACCAATCATACTATAACCAACAGTTCCAGTACTAGCTGAAACAGCATTACAACTACCACCACCAATTGTTGAATAATATCCAATTGATACACAATTTCGACCACCACCACCAATTACTGAATATGTACCTGATGATGTGTTATTTCGACCACCACCTATTGTTGAATCATTACCTGATGATACATTATTACATCTACCACCAACTATTGTTGAATAGTTTGTTGTTGCTGAGTTTGATAAACCACCACCAATAAATGAATGACTTCCCGATACTGAATTACATCGACCACCAACAATTGTTGAACTACAACCTGATAAAGTATTACAAAATCCTCCACCTATTGTTGAGTTACCTCCTGAAGTTTGGTTACATTCACCACCAAAAATTACAGATAAGCGACTTTGACAATAAACGGTGCTTAATATTTTATTATCACAACCACCACCAATTACCCCTCCGTAAGAATAGGTACAAATTACATTGGTTGCTCCTCCGGCAATTGTACTCCAAATTGAGTAAGATTTATTTGCAATCCCTCCTCCAACGGTTGAATAAAATGTAGATGATTGATTACAATAACCACCACCAATTACTGAATTTTTTCCATAAGACCTATTATAACAACCACCACCAATTGTTGAATATTCACCACTAGAGTTATTTTTATATCCACCACCAATTGTTGAACAAACCCCTATAGATTGATTACGTCGTCCACCACCAATTGTTGAAACGCAACCTGATGCAGTATTACAAATACCTCCACCAATAAATGAATGAGTTCCACCACTAATAACGTTTTTACAACCACCAACAACAGAAGAATAGTTTGTTGTTGCTGAGTTTGATAACCCACCACCAATTGTTGAACGATAACCAGAAGCAATATTACCTTGACCACCACCAATAAATGAAAAGAGACCTAATGTTGTATTGCCTGAACCACCTAAAATACCTGAACACGAACCTGATGCGGTATTACGACAACCACCACCAATAACTGAGGTACTCCCTGATGTTGTATTACAAAGCCCACCACCTATTGTTGAGGCATATCCTGATGCAACATTAACAAATCCACCGCCGATTGTTGATAATATATTTGATGATATATTATTTGAACCACCACCAACAAAAGACCTATTACCTGACGCAGTATTACAACAACCACCACCAACAACTGAAAAATCCAATGACGTGGTATTTTTACAACCACCGCCAATAAAAGACATAGTATCTAATGATGTATTACAATATCCACCGGCAATTGTTGAGAGACATCCTCCTGCGACATTTTTCAAACCACCGGCAATTGTTGATGTAGAACCTGATGATGTGTTTAACCTACCACCGGCAATTGTTGAAAGTGTACCTGACGCAATATTACATAAACCACCACCAATGAATGAATATGTTTGTGATGATGTATTACGATTACCACCGGCAATTGTTGAAAGTGTTCCTGACGCAATATTACCACAACCACCACCAACAAAAGAACATAAACCTGATGCGGTATTTGTATTACCACCACCTATTGTTGAAAAACGACATGATGAGGTGTTACAACATCCACCACCGATAAATGAATAGCATCCTGATGAGGTATTCCCTGAACCTCCAACTACAATAGAAAAATTACATGATGATGTATTTTTACAACCACCACCAATAATTGTGTTTAGTCCTAAACTACAGTTATATGAACCACCACCAATAAATGAATTAGTCCCAGAACAATTGCCAAAACCACCAACTATGGTTGAGTAATTACCTGAAGAACAATTGCTACTACCACCACCAATAAATGTGTTTATTCCAGAATTTGTGTTATTAACACCACTACCAATGAATGAATAATATCCGTAGGGTATAGTATTACATTTACCTCCTACTATAGATGAGTAATTATTAAAATATATTGGTATGGTGTTACAATATCCACCACCAATAAATGAATAACAAGATGAAACGGTATTTCCTGAACCACCACCCACAAAAGAATTTTTACCTGATGATGTATTAAATTGACCCCCAACTACAACTGAAAAATCTGTTGTTGCAGAGTTTGATAAACCACCTAATGACGCTGAATAATCACCGGAAGCCTCGTTATTAACTAACTTTCTAACCGATGAATTAATTCCTGTACCTGTTATGATTACTGCGTTATCTAATGAAGTGAATAACGAACCAATCGAGGCTTTGAAGGATGAACCTTCAGGACTATCTGTTGTATCACCTGTTAATACAATGTGAACTAATGCGTCTGGTGATATGTAGGGTGGAAAACTTCTATCTGTTAATCTCATTGGTTTTTTGTTTTATATTATAAATAGTTTGTTATTGGAAATCGTATATATAAAAATCCATAAATTCAAAATATTGATAATCTTGGAATTGTTTTGGTACCGGTGGTAATACATTACAAAGTACAACTTCAAATTTTTCACAACCATCTCCATAAATAACTTTAATACCTACAGCAGGTGCTGTATTAAATTGTGGTGGTAAAACTATAACATTCTCAGGTGGTACAGATGTAAAAATTGTTGCAATTAATATACATTGATTACCATAAACATCACACGCATAAATTGTATACGGAAAGTTTGAACCTGTAATTGATAGTATGTTAATTGCCGTCATATATTAAAACGTATATAATGGGTTGGAGTATGTTATAGTTCCATTCACGACTATTACTGCTGTATCGGGATATGTTGTTGAAGTTCTAACTCCATTAACAATTGGGTTCGCTTTAATAGTATATGATGTTAAGTTAGGTGGACTTGTGATTTCGAGTCTATAGTCCATCACATCCACATCTTGATATTGTAGAGCGCTTCCTGCACCGAATGTTGTACCTTTAGAACTAAAATCACAAGTTTGAGAAGACAACGAAGGTATTAGTGTGTATGGGGAACTACTCCCTGAAAAAGGTATAGTTGAATTAAATGTGTTGTACATTCTATATAAACCTCGAAAATTTCCTGAATAATTACCTGGATTGATACTATAAGTCACCAACCAATATTGAAAAAATGGGTCGGTATATTTTGAGCTTGTGTTGGTAATTTTAATAATATTATTTGATGATGCTGTTGATGAATTATTAATTTCGTTTACAACGCTATTTACAGCACTTGTACAACCTTGTTCACAAGTACCAAAACTCAATTCATTTGTAATTGTTGGCATTGTCATTGTTAACGTATATTCAGTCAATGTTTGACCTGTTATAATTACACTTGAAAAATGTATTGAAAAAACTAAAGCTATTGTGGGGTCACCACATAATTCATTACCTGTACTGTCGGGAATTGCTAATTTTGCATACTTATAATAATTGATATTGGTTGGGTCATTAACCCATCCTGAAGATAATTTTTTTGATTCATATGAATTTTTGTATAATATTAAATCATTTAGACTAGTGAAAACCATATTAATTTTTCCAATTCCAGAGTCTGTTGTTTTTTCGAATTTAATTGTGTTATTACTCGATGATGCACATGCAGGGATATTTCCAGCACCTTGCCAATTACAACTGGTTGTCCCTGTTGAAACTACGAGTTGGCTTTCAAGTAAAAATGTTGTGTTGTTAGTATAAACATTGGAAAATTGATTTGCCGCTATATTTATTTGAGACAACATATATTTTGAAATATCGCTTGATTGAATTTGATTAAAGGAACAGCCGGACACACTATATTTTATTCTACGTTCTCCACAACTTCCTTCAGAAATATTTGTTATTGTTGATGTTTTAATTTTATATGGTGTATTCAAATAACTATCTAAACATAATGAGCAATCAAATGTATCTAAACAAGTAAAATAAAAATCCCAATTTGTTGTTGGATTATTTGGGTTTGGAATAACTTCTAATTTAAGATAATCGCCTGGATTTATTGTTAATGATGTTAATGATGTTACTTTAGAAAAATAATTACTTGTTTGTCCTGATTTTGGTATAGTTGATACATTAATATTTGATGTTATATTTTGACCACCAATTGTCCAATATTCTAAAATAATTGGGTTATTATAAGATGACCCAAAAAACGTAATTTTAAGTGAATCCGGAACACTGAATCCTTTAAATTTCCAAGCAAAATAATTGGTTGTTGGGTCTAATTCAAAGGTTGATTGTAATGTTAATGGTGTTACACCAGCTGAAGCACCTGAAAAATTAACTCTATGAGTATAATCCCCAACTTCAGTACCATTATCACACGTAAAAGGTGAGACATTTACTGTAGTTGCATTAAAACATTCTAATTCTGCTTGAATATATCCTGTACCACCTGTTTGAGAAAAATCTAGACCATTTAATTTAATTTTATCAATAACAGGGATATATTCACCGGCTAACGCTGTTGGTGAATTATTACCAATTAATGGGTGTGTTAAATCATATGGGGTAAATTCAGTACCAATTCCAGATGTAAACGCAACATTAGTTGTTGAATCAGGTCCATACCAAAATATTTTATAATCAGTTATTTCATTTTCACAACTACCTGTTAATTCACCTGCGACAATTCTACCAATAATATTACTCTGATATGAATCAAAAGATAATTCACAAGTTGTACATAAATCGTTAGATAATAAATCAATAGTTGCACAACATTTTGTTGTTGTGTCAATAATTTTAATAATGGTTGTCCCGTTAGGTACATTACCCATAATATATGGGCAGGAATAAACTACCCCTTGAGGTGTAGTTACTCCGGCTAATTCATAATAACTAACGTTAGTTTGAAAAGGATTTATGTAATTATTAACATTTGAATAAATGTTGAAAAACCCGCTTGTTGTTACTCCTGCGGGTATAGTTATACAAGTTGATGCTGAAAATGACATATATATTTTAAATTTTAAGTTTTATTATAACCATAACCCTCAATTCCACAATCAATACATTCTGAAGGGACTGGTACTGGTGTTGGTGTTGGTGTTGGAGTAGGGTCTGGCACAATTGATTCTTGACAGAATATACAATCGGCACCATCTAGAAGACCATATGATTCTGAGATTATTGTAATATCGGTTACACCTATTACGTTATTATTAATACCCACATATCCAATACACATAAGTATACCATTAGGGTATTCGTTTGTTATAACGTTGGCTTGATAAATTTGACCAACCACAATTGGAAGATTTGAGGGGGTAACTAGTAGCTTAGTTGTCCAATAATAATTACCATTATAACAACTTTGGAATTCATAACTATATGGACATACAATATTATCATCAATTGTGTTAAAAATAACTGATTGTTCAAAAGTACAATCACGAGAGATTGTTGGAGTTGGAGTTGGTGTTGGGCTAGCGGTAGGTGTTGGTGTAGGTGTTACACTTTGAATAGTTGCATTAATAACTACATTACATGGACTAGTTGGCGTAGGAGTTGGTGTTGAAGTTGGTGTTGAAGTTGGTGTAGGTGTAGGTGTCGGAGTTTCAACATCACAATCAAAAATTGCGGAAAAATTTAAACTAGAACAATATTCAGTTGGTGTTGGTGTGGGTGTTGGACACACTCCACTAGAAAAATAAACGTCGTCTAAATCCGGACATGGGTTAAAACAAGGTGATTGACCTGATAATAAACAAGTTCCGTCTAAAACGGTTGCTAAACACCATTGAGTTGACCCTGTATTATAATAAATAAATAATCCATCTGTTTGACCGGTCCAATATAGTTCGGAGTTATGTGTACCGGCACTAAAGTATACATCATCAAATGTTGGATAACCAGTGTTTGAAAGGCAATATGTAGAACTACAAGGCATACTAATTTATATTTTTTTAATTTTTTTAATTTTTTTTATTAATGTTATATTCCACCATCCACTATACTCCACCCGTATGTTCCGGATAAGATTGCTCTACCTGCCGTACCGGCAGCAGTATATTTAATGGAACCAAAATTAATATTTATTCCTGATTGAACTGATGGTAATGAACTCCATCCGTTATAAATAGAATCAAGATAAACATCTAAATAGTCTGAATCGGTTCTATTTCCCATAAATAAAACAAAATCAGTTACACCACTAACATTCCAATTCCCAATATCTTGGTTAAATAGAGTGGTCGAACCAAAAAAGTCCCAGAACATAGCACCCATATCAGTAACATTACTAACATTCCACCCTGACAATGGTTGGTTAAAATTTGAACCACCAAACATGTGATTCATATTTGTCACATTTGAAACATTCCAATTATTGATATATTGGTCGAATGGTGTGTCTCTAAACATACCTGACATATCTGTAACATTAGAAACATTCCATCCTGACAATGGTTGGTTAAAATTTGTATTATTGAACATATCATTCATATTAGTAACATTACTAACATCCCAATTACCAATAGGTTGATTAAAACTGTAACCAAACATATCACTCATATCAGTAACATTACTAACATCCCAATTACCAATAGGTTGATTAAAACTGTAACTAAACATACTATTCATATCAGTAACCCCTGAAACGTTCCAATTATTGATGGACGGACTACCACCATTATTAAAATCGCTGGAATCAAACATATAACTCATATTTGTAACATTACTTACATCCCAATTACCAACATCTTGATTAAAATCGTCCGCAAGTTCAAACATATGACCCATATCGGTCACATTACTAACATTCCAATTTCCAATATCTTGATTAAAACTGTCGGCGTAATAAAACATATAACTCATACTTGTTGCGTTACTAACATCCCATAATCCCATACTACCATTTAAATTTTCTAAATCATAACACTCAGAAAAAGCATAATTAAAATTAGTAACAAAAGTTAAATTTGGAACATCAGTTGCGGTAACATCGACATTACTATTGGTAAAAGCGTTTTCAAAAGTACTCCATACAATATCACCCCACTGTTGAACTTCTTGTAATTCACTACTTCCATCGTGAAGATATGCAGGAAATTGTTCGGTAATTTCTACCGTATAATCACCAGGGTTTGACCAAGTTAATAAAATATCTCCGGTTACATTATTAAATGTCTGTTCCGATGTTTTAACCGTATAATTATAAGGGTATGAAGGGTTTGTTGGTACAGTAAACTGATTCAAACCACTAACACTAACAAGAATGATAAATGGGTTTGTTGGTGTAGGTGTTGGTGTAGGTGTTGGTTGAGGTCCTAATGTTATATTTAAAATTGATTCACAATTAATGTCATCAATAACTTTTATGTTAAAAGATGTTAAATTACTCCAAATAGGTGGTATTGTCACATTATATGGAAACGTTGAAATTGTGTCTATATATATTGATAAAGTAATAGGGTTATCACATAGATATACATTAAAAGGAGGTACTCCGCTAATATTAGTTATAGTTATTTGTGTGCTCATTTCTTTAGGTTATCTCAATAAATATAATGGGAATGAAAAACTTGTGAAGATTGACAGTTATATTATTTTTTCTTATCTTTGCTGTATGTCAGATGATGCGGAAATTTTACTAGAAATACTACACGATATTCTTGGAGATGAAAAACTCCACTATGAATCAAAAGGTCAAATATCTTTTGATTGTCCAATATGCGATGAAGAGCAACACAAAGGAAACCTTGAGGTAAATTACTTTGAGCATGTTTATAAGTGTTGGAGTTGTGGTGATGAGAATAACACCAAAGGACCTTTGGGAAAACTTATAGATAATTTTGGTAATAAGAAACAGAAAAAAATATATAACCTACTTCAACCTGAACAACATAAACCAAAAGAGAAACGAAAAGATATATTAAAACTACCGGATGGGTTTACCCTATTCAAGGACAGCAGTTTAGTTTACCCTGTTCGTCGTCAAGCTTATAATTATTTAACTCAACGTGGGATTACTGATAATATTATTGAAAAATATGGTATTGGGTTCTGTGATAAAGGAGCGTTTTCGGGAAGGATAATAATCCCATCTTACGATAGTAAAAATAAATTAAACTATTTTATTGCCAGAAGTTGGGACGCAAATTCAAGAGCCAAATATAAAAACCCCGAAGCTTCAAAGGATGAAATAATATTCTTTGAAAGTACAATCAATTGGAATGAAGACATTCATCTTTGTGAGGGAGCGTTTGACGCAATCTTCCTACCTAATAGTATTTCTATGTTGGGAAAACATATGTCGGAATTATTACTTAATACATTATACGAGAAAGCAAATGGTAATATAATTATTTGTTTGGATAGTGATGCTTGGAATGATGGTGTAAAACTATTCCACAACTTAAATGGTGGTAGATTATATGGTAAGGTTAAAATAATAAAATTAACGGGTGATGCCGATGTTGCCGATTTAAGGGGTGACATCAGTGATTACTTTTATACAATGAAATAGATGATAGATTTAAATGAGGTTGCAAAAGAAATAAGAGGGTTATTAGATAAACGAAGAGAGGAACTTGAGTTGACATTCGTTGAGGACACCCACACTTATTATATGAAGGATGAGACCGGAGTAATTAGAAGTGATTATCCATCTGTTAGTAAGGTAATGAAATACTTTTACGAAGAATTTGACTCTGAAGGTATATCATTCAAGAAAGCCAAAGGTGACGTGTTTGTTCAACAACAATTATTAGATGAGTGGAGAGCAGCAGGTGATTACTCAACCAATATGGGAAGTAGGGTTCACTATATGTTAGAGAAGAAAACCATTGAGATGTTTGGAGATTACAAAGAAGTAAGACAACCCATCTTTGAATGTGACTTTACCCAAATATTAAAAGGGGATAGTATGATATCTGCGGGGAGTGCTTATTTAGACCTTATGGTTGAGAGAGGTGCTGTGTTATTAGATACGGAGATTGTATTAGGTGACCCCGAGTTGAAATATACTGGGCAACCCGATAAAGTATGGTTGATAATGAATAAGGAACAAACCGAGTTTGGTTTAGTTATAACAGATTGGAAATCAAATAAGCCAAAAAACTTTGAAGAGAATCATTTCACCAAAAAAATGTATTATCCATTTGATAAATTACCAAATAACGCATTGGGACACTACTTTACTCAATTACCGTTTTATGGTAAACTTCTTATAAAAATGTTACAAGGAACCAAATACGAAAACATTAAATTGTATGGATGTATTATTGTCCTTGTTAAAGAGATTGGTGAGTATGAAGAATTCCGTGTTCCAAAGGGAGTTCAAGAGACCATCTTGGAAATGGATATGTCAAAGTATTTGACAAAGAAATAAAAATAAACTAAAATTATAAAAAAAGAATATGGACGATTTATTAAAACCAAAGATTGATTTAAAACAACAACCTACATTAGTATGTGAGGAGTGTGATAGTATCTACTTTAAAGAAGTTACGATGATAAAAAAAGTTAACAAATTGTTAACAGGAAGTTCGGAAGACACAATTGTGCCGTTCCCAACATACAGATGTGACGATTGTGGTCACGTAAATGAGGAGTTTAAATTATTTGATAAATAAGATGATTAAAAAATTAGTTCACTTTAGTGACTTACATATAAGATTATTTAAAGACCACGACTTATACAGAGGTATTTTAAATAATATGTTGGAACAATTCAGAGAGATTAAACCTTGTAGAATCGTGTTTACTGGTGATTTATTACATAGTAAAAATCAACTAACACCTGAGGCGATAGAAATGTCTTCTTGGGTATTAACAGAATGTTCTAAAATCGCTAAAATAGTTTTAATTCCTGGTAATCACGACGCAAATTTAAAGAATGATGAAAGGTTGGATAGTATAACACCTATTGTGAATAATTTGAATAATCCCAATATTGTTTATTACAAAAACAGAGGTGTATATGAGGATGAGAATGTATCTTGGTGTGTATATTCACAATTTCAAGGTAATATTCCACCGGAGATTGATACTGCGGTCGGATTTAAAGTTGGATTGTTTCACGACCCTGTTGCCGGATTAACCACAGATTTAGGGTTTGACTTTGGTTCACACGCTTATGATGTTGAAAAATTTAACGGTCTTGACCTCGTTCTATGTGGAGATGTTCATAAGAGAGCGACCTTTAATATCCCAAATGGTAAAAGAGGTGTAATGATAGGGAGTTTGATTGCTCAGAACTATGGGGAAAGTATTACTAAACACGGATTTGGAATATATAATTTAGAAACTGATGAATACTCGTTTGTTGATTTACACAATCCAAAACCTTTCTTATCGTTTAAAATGAAATCATTTGATGATATAATAAACGGAACAGAAAGACTGGTTAATAGTGGAAATTAAATTAACTCATAGTCAATTAAAATCAGTCCAAGAATATTGTAAATTAAATAATATTGAGGATGTTGATAAGTTCATAACAAAATGTTATACCGAAGGGTTCAACATTAAAAAATATGGGTTACTTGGAGATGATTCAGGAAAAACGGATATTGTTAGTGAAAAACAGGTAGAAATTGAGGTAATCCGTGAAATACGGGTAGAAGTTCCGGTTGAAGTTATCAAAGAGGTTGAGGTCATTAAAGAAGTGATGGTAGAAGTTCCCGTCCCAAATATAGATAAAATTGGGGACGAAACCCAAGTAAATGATAAGGTATTACTTCTTCAAGAAACTTTACAGAAACTTAGAAAAGAACTATCTTTAAAGAACACAAGGATTGAAGACCTTGAAAACATAAATAAACAATTGGAATCAATTAAAGTCAGTCAAGGGGCTGTTTATATGAAAGGTTCCAACTTAAACGAAACAATGTAATATGATAACACAATTATTATTATGGATGATTATGGCTTACGGGATGACCAACATAATCGTTTACGGAAGTATCTTTAATGGGCCAAGAAACTCCATTAACAAAGCTTCAAACACACCACATTTTCCTTTTCGAGGATTCTTTATATTTGTGAGTGATATGATTAAATGTATGATGTGTGCGTCGGTATGGGTTGGATTCTTCTTTGGAATTTTCTTATATTCACCAGTACACGAAATGTTAGGGGTCCCAAGTTGGGGTTCTTGGTTTTTTGATGGTATGTTATCGTCAGGTTCAGTATGGGCAATCAATTCAATAGTAGAATGGTTTGAAGAAAATAGACCTACGAAAAATTAAGATATGGAAAATAAATTAGGGGATTTTGTGATTAAGTTTTTGAAAGATAAAACAGAGACGAGAAAGATTATTAAATGTGACGATTTCTTTCAGTTAGTAAATGATATGGGGATTAATGATGACAGTGATGAAATTGTTGATATCATATATTACTTGGAAGATAATAAAACCGATATTAACTTTCACGGAGCGAAAACTAATGATTATTATAATAGGTTTAGAAATATTGAACGAAAGGTTCAGATATCTAAAATGTTAAAAGGGTCTGAAACGGAAGTTCAAAAAATGATTAAGAAAGTTGAGAGTATTAAAGTTCAAGAGAGACCGGATTGGTTGGATTATTATCGTAATGATGATGAAGGTGGTGAGAGTCCTAATCATATGGGATTATCTGATAGAGATAAGAACTTAGGTCAAGACATTATTGATAGACTGACTAGTGAGGTTAAAGAACGAATTAATAATGAACCTGGAATAACATTAGAGGAAATACGAGAACAAATGAATAACGAATTAAATAACAATTAAATAAATAAATACAATTATGCCAAAGTCAAAATTACGTGGTGGAGCAAAAGCTCACAAAGCAAGAGTAACAACAAGAAACAATGCTCTTAGAGGATTAAGAAAAAAAGCTCAAGCAGAGTATACTGAAATGTTTGAAAAACAAATGGAGGAGTTAAAGGCTCAATACCAAAATGAAAATGGTGAAACAACTGAATTAAATGCTAAGATTATTGATGAGGCAAATGACATTAACGTAACAGATGTTGAAGTTGTAACACCTGAAACTGTTTAGACATTCGTTAGACATTTTTTAGACATTCAATCAATGGATTTATTCAATCCCCCCATAGAATTTAATTACACAATAATGATAAAAGATTTAGATATCACAAGTTTTGATAATCCTTACCTACAGATTGTATGGGAGGATTATGCTGAAAACTTTACACAAGAAAAAATAAAGAGTGTTCGTCATTACTTCCAAAAGAAGTACAACACAACCAACGTTAACGTAATCACCAAGACAAAGGTTGCTGACGACACCACACATACCGTAGACATATCCTTTAACATCTTGGATGAGAACTATCAATTAGAATTAGTTCGTTCATTCTTGGAGTCAAAAGGGAATATGGAACACTACGATGATATCTACCAACTTAATAGTATTGTGGATAACAAATTGTTACAGGACCAAACCGATGCCACTCCGTTTAAGAGATGGTATATCAAAAACATTGAGTTCTCAAACTTTTTATCCTATGGTGAGAATCAGAAGATAGATTTTGAGAAGTGTGATGGGATTACGGTTGTGGAATCAAACCCACCTAACTTTGGGGGTAAGACAGTTCTTACTGTGGATTTACTTATGTTCTTATTCTTTAATGAGACAACCAAGACATCCAAAGCGGAGGAGATATTCAACAGGTTTACAGAGAGAAACAAAGTTGCCGTAAAAGGTGAGATTACAATTGATGGTGAGGAGTATATCATATTGAGAAATATTGAAAGAAAGTTATCAAAGAAAAATGAATGGACGGTTAAGACCGAGTTGGACTTCTACAAAAGATTGTCTGATGGTAGTTTGCAGAACTTCACCGGAGAACAACGAAGAGAGACCGAGGCGTTTATCAAAACGTCTATCGGGACCAAAGAGGACTTCTTAATGACCATCCTAACAACTGCCACCAACTTGGAAGAACTAATTGATGCCAAACCTACGGCGAGGGGTCAAGTTCTTTCAAGGTTTATGGGGTTGGATTTTCTAAAACGTAAGGAAGAAGCTGCTAAAGAAATTTATAGTGACTTCTCCAAAGGAATGTTGTCAAACATCTATAACTCTGAAGAACTTAAAACGGATAATCAAACTAGTCAAGATACCATAGATACTCTAACGGAGAGTAATCTTACGTTAGATACTCAATTGGAAGATGCTAAAGCAAGAATCCTTAAGGGTCAGGAGTATCGTGATGGATTGTTAAAATCCAAACACAATATTGATAGAGATTTAACATTAGTATCACCGGACAAAGTTCAAGATGAGATTAATGGGTTGGACCTACAGAAAGTTAAAGCCATTTCTGACAGAGATGGGGTTAAGGTTGTTGAACCATCTGAATTTTACCACGAGGACAAACACGATGAGGTAAAACAAGAGATTAAGGACTTGATTACCAAACAAGCGGAGAACAACGCAAAGATTAAAAGTATTGAAGAACTTAAGAGTTCGGTTGATGGTGGAATCAAATGTGAACACTGTGGTATTGAACTGATGAACGCAGCAATTACCAACGCAAAAATTGGAGAACTTGCAGGACTTATCACGCACAAAGGGGAATTAGAGGGGTTAATGAGTGAGTTAACCAGCAGAGAACAAGGTTTTGTTAATCTTAAGAAAGACTTTGATGAGTACGAAAGAAACAAACTTATCAAGGAGAAACACGAACTATCTTTAGAAGCCAATGACTTAAAACTTGAACAGGTTAAGGACAAACTTAGAAGATATCAAGAAGTTCAGGACAAAATCAAAAAGAACAATGAGATTGATGGTCAGTTAATTAAAGCTGGTTTACGTATTGATGAGTTGATTGGAGAGAAAAGAGGTTATGAGAAAATTCAAAATACCAATACAACTCAAATTGAAAATCTTGAAGCACGTATTGAGAAAAACAATGAGGTTATCCTTAAGATTGCCGAGGAGTTTGAAAGAGAAAAGATTTATAAAATCTATGTGGACATCTATGGTAAGAACGGGATTAGTAAAATCATTATGAAAACAATGATGCCATTAATCAACTCTGAACTTCAAAGATTACTTCAGGATTCTTGTTTCTTTAACTTGGAGATTCGTATCAACGATAAGAACGAGGTTGACTTCATAATGATTGATAATGGTACTGGTGTTGAAAAACCAATGACTGCAGGTTCAGGGTATGAAAAAACAATAGGCGCTCTTGCAATTAGAGCGGTACTATCAAAAGTATGTTCATTACCAAAACCAAACATATCAGTGTATGATGAGACTTGGGGTAAAGTATCTAATGATAATCTTGAAATGGTTGGAGACTTTTTTATGAAACTTAAAGATTATTTTGAGAAAATATTTGTAATTAGTCATAACCCACTTATCTCAAATTGGGCTGATAATGTGGTTAAAATTAATAAGACCGATAATATTTCAAAAGTCTCACAATAATGTGAGACTTTTTTTGTTTTTATGAAACATTGTCTTATCTTTGCTCGTATAACAATAGACTATGGAAGAAAAAATATATGAAGAGATTAAAACAATGGACAATCCGTTGAATGTCTTATTGGGTTTAATTAATCAATTAAAGAATGATAATGGGTTCACCCAAGATGTTTTAACACCAGGATTTTTAAAAGAATGGATAATCTCTGAGATTTTAGGACATAAATGTCATAAGACTAAACATGGTCCTGATGCAACTTCATTAGAGGGCGATAAAAAATATGAATACTTGTCTTGTAAACAAGGGGGAAGTTTTCAATTAGACAGAATCCATAAAGATAATCTTCATCGTATTGAAAGAAACGATGAGTTTTTTTTCGCGTCATTTAATAAAGAAAGTGGTCTTGAATGTGTGAATATTTGGAAATGTGATACAAATATAGTGTTGGAAGAAGCCAAGATTAAAATCCAAAATATGAGTAAATCTTCAAACCACATTTCATTTAGTGAAAAATGGGTTAAAGATAATTGTGAAATTGTTTATTCATTAGAATAATGTATCAAAACTTTTACATACCTTTGTTTAAACTATAATAATTGAAATGACTAACTACTTATTAACCGTTATCGGAACTTTTGAATCAGAACAAGATTGTACTCAAATTGGAATGTCACTCACGCCAATTGTCGATTCACGTAATTTAAAATTCCAACCAGATAAAAGAGTTCTATTATTTTATTTTGCGTCCGAAGTACCTAAAGAAGAATTGTTTGACTACATCACAGGTGTCTTATACAGTGTGTCCAATTCATTCATACTGACAGAGATATCTGACAAAGTGTCAGTATCATTACCTGAAGAGGTAAAACAACACTTATTTGACTTGGAGACCCCAACAGGAGACATTAATATGAGATTTGAGATGGTCCGTATTAAGAATAATTTGGATTTTATGGAGCAATTTGAGGAAGAAGAGGACGATGAAGATTTTATGGTACAATTTTGGAAAGACTTAAAAGAAAAAATTAAAGAGCCATCACTTGACCAAATATTGGATAAAATATGTTGTGATGGGGTGAATTCATTAACAGCATTTGAAAAAGAAATTTTAGAAACATACAGTAAAAAATAAAATATGAAAGAAAAATCGTCAATACCAATTAATCAGGAGGAAATTAGTCACTATCTTAAAGACATTAGGAAGTTAAGAGTTATGACTCCTGAAAGAGAACGAGAATTAGCTGAGATAATGTTATCGGAAAATGTTACCGAAAAACAAACAAAAGAGATTCATAAAGAATTATTAGAGGGTAATTTACGTTTTGTAATTACCGTGAGTAAACAATATCAAAATCAAGGATTAGAATTACCTGATTTAATTGCCGAAGGTAATCTTGGGTTGATGAAAGCAATTGAGAATTTTGATTGGTCTAAAAGATTAAGATTTATTTCTTATGCTGTGTGGTGGGTTAGACAATCTATACTACAATCTTTAAATGAGAATGCAAGAACTATTCGTCTACCTGTTAATGTTGTTCAAGAACTTCATAGAGCGAAAAAAGATTTGGAAAGAAATGGTGTTGAATTACCTGAAAAGTTTGATAATCTACCTTACACAATTAATTTAGATAATCCGTTGAATGAAGATGGTGATACGTTATTAGATGTGTTAAATAATCCTAATGCCGAATTAGCGGACGCGGGGTTATCAAATGAAGAAACTTTAAAAGATAAATTATTATCAATGTTAGATGTTTTAGATGGTAGAGAGAAACTAATAATCCAAGATTATTTTGGTTTATCAGGGTCTACAAGAACGTTAGAGGATATTGGAAATGATTTTGATTTGACAAAAGAAAGAGTAAGACAAATTAAAGAAAAGGCTCTCAGAAAATTAAGGAATGAGACGGCAATTCTATTTGAATATTTATAAATTGGACTAAAGGGTGTATTTATTTAATACACCTTTTATATTTTAGGGATAAAATTAAATTAAATTAATATGAAAAAGTTTTTACAAAATAATTTCACAGTAATCGTACTAGTGATAGCGGTATTAGGATTCTTCAAAAGCTGTGGGGATTCTAGAGATATAAAATCAATTAAAAAAGAAATTGAGGCAATAAACTGTCTCTTATACACATCTCCGAGCCCACGAGACAGGCAGAAATCTCGTATGCCGTCTTCTGCTTGAAAA
>ENA-OSIY01000848-OSIY01000848.1-marine-metagenome-genome-assembly--contig:-NODE-848-length-16668-cov-23.719125_pt1 | contig 16668 bp, 9 predicted proteins | sample MGYA00237884_ERZ534233 | MGnify/ENA primary metagenome ERZ534233 (study PRJEB26412, sample SAMN06343840) | marine metagenome | isolation source: estuarine water | place: USA: Columbia River Estuary... | reverse complement strand
TCGTAAAGTGCATCTCTCTCAACTCTAGTCAATCTTGTCTTAGCTTCAATTACTGAAGTTAATCCACCTCTATTTAAACCAGCAGGTGCGAACCATTCGGCTGCAACTTGGTCATTAAATGCTATAACACCCGGAAGTACTACAGATGGCGGAACCCAAACAGGTTTGTTTTTATCAGTATTCAATATCTTAACCCAAGGGTAGTAAGATGCTACATAGTTTGAATCAAATGCTTGAACTGCGTTAGTTGCAGTTGAAATTGAATCACTCCATGCAGATGCATCCATAATAAAGAATGTATCTTGTCTATCTTCACACATATCTTTAGCAAATGTTGTTACTGAAGAATGTAATCTGTGAATAAGACCTGGTAAAACTAACATATTGATATCAAATTCATCAGGATTAGATACAGAGTTTATTGCTTTTCTGTATGCTAATGTACCTGTTGCTGTATTTGATGAACAATCGTATCCTTGTGTATTACCTGCTATGATATCGTTTCCTAAAGAAACAACTCTATTTGGTTTGAATCCATCAAATCCACCTTGAAATGGTACTAAGAACTTACGAGAGTTAATCGAAGTATTAGCATCATTCAATGATATTGCTCCACTATTAGGTGATGCTGATGAAGGATAATTAGCTCCAGCATCTTGATTGTAATCACCTAAATAGAATGCCGTACCTACTACTGCCGTTGCCGAATCAGGAGTTGGTGAAAGGAAGTTTCTATTATCTGTTGTTGCAAAATCAAAATTTAATCCCCAAAATTTCTTAGGATTGTATGATTGATTGATTTTTTGGTCAGCTACCATTGTTGGTGAAGGTATTGTAAGTTTACTTCCAAATGGATTTTGTAATGCTCCAAATCCGAAAGGTACTAAACTTTCATCAATTGCTCCATTATTCACTGCTGCTGTTGCTTCAACTCTAATATTTTCTGAATTGTTAGCGTAATCACCATTAGTTGATAATTTACCATCATCATCTACAGTAATGTACTTATCACCAATTACTCTTACGATATAATTTGGTGAATTAGGGTCTAAGTTAACACCTTGAAAAGATTCAACTAAGTTAGGTCTGATATCTGAATCAACTACTCCTACGAATGGTGAACCAGCAATCTTATCTTGGTCAACTCTTCTTACAACTACAGTAAATGAACCATATTCAGAACCAGGAACTGAACCAGCTGGTTTAACATCTTGAATACCGATTTTAAATTCATAGTTAGTTGCAGTACCATGTGATAATGTATGGAACTTAAATAAGTTAGTAGTGTTACCACCAACTTTTTGTGATGTAATAAATGGTGTTGATGCTTCAGTATATGCTTTTGAGTAATCAATATCTTTAGCTTTATCTATTGTTACTACAGGAATCTCACCAGTTTTAGCGAATGATGCTGATTGGAATGTTTTAAAGTTTGATAAAACATAAGCTTCTTCTGCACCTCTTGGTGAAAATCCAAATGATTTTGTAAAGTAATTATCATTTGTTGGATTTAATGATGCTGAATACGATTTTGTTACTGCTTCAGAACCATCTACTGTTAAAGTAAATAGTGATGCTGATACACTAGCTGAACCATTAAGGTCTGCAATTAGTGCATCATCAAATACGTCTACATCTGATACGATTTCATGTGTTGGGTGTAATACTGCTACTACCTTAGTACCAAGCGATGATGATACTGATAATGCGATTGGGTTTTCTAGAGTGTACCCGTCTTTTCCTAATACTCTAACGATTGTTGCTGTTCCAGCATCTTCTAAATAAGCTTGTGCAGTATATGGTAGGTATGAATCTTCTGTCAATCCACCGAATACTTGTTGAAACTCTGAAAATGATGATACTGTTGTTGGAACGAATGCTGGTCCTTTTACTGTTGAACCTACTAATGCTGCTCCAATTTCGCCAATCCCTTGAGGTAGAAACGACAAGTCCTTTTCTCTTGTAAATACTCCGGGACTTACTATTCTTTCTGCCATTTGATTCTCCTATTAATTTCTTTTGGTTTTTATTATATCTATAAATACATTAAAAAATCTCAAACGATTATATTTATGCCATAGGTGTAAAGGTTGCTTCTTCTAAGTTAAACTCACCCTGTCCATACTTTTCATTAAATTCACTACTAATATTAACTTCTTCTAATCTTAATGATTTGTACTTTTCGATTTGTTCATCCTTTGCTACTTTTATATTCTCTAAAAGTAATTCAGCATTTAATAATTCTACCTCTATTTCACCCATTCTTGCAGTTGTTTCTGCATAATCAGCTCTAAACTTCTTAACTCTTTCAATATCTTTCTCTTCAATATTGATTACTTCTTTTTCTTTGATTTCTTTAACTTGTGCCATAACTTTTGTTTTTAAATTTAATTATTATACTTTATGTGTATATAAATATGATAATTTTTTTGTAAAGATTAAATTTTTGGAATTGTTTTCCAAACTATCTTAGAAGTACCAAATGCTTTCTGAGTATTTATCTTTAAACCAGTCTGTTCTGGTACTAAATAAGCTTTTGCTGTAAGTGATACATTACTTCTAACGATTCTCTCTTCTCCAACTCCATTGGTAGTATCAAATGAGTATGATTCTCCTTTGATTTGAAACTTATACCTCTGTCCAAATGTTCCACCTTGAAAATATACTATTTGTTCAACTACTTTATTCAAATCTTCCATAAAATCACACCATATAATTACATCATATGCAATATTCACATAATCAGGTCTATCTACTATGTATTTCTCTTGTACTGGTTTTTGGTCTTGTAAAATAGAAAATTGGTCATATCTATTTTCTTTTGAATATTTTTTAATAAAAGATTGAGATGAATCTTCATCTGTTCTAACTTTTAGTTTAGATATTTCGGTATTAACATCCAATGAATTTCGTTTAAATGAAATAAGAGGTGTTTGTACTTTACCATTATTATCTCTAAGAAACCCTTCTTTTTGAGCCGATGACCAGTTTTCAGGAGATGCATAAATTACAGGAACAGGAATAAACTTACCATTTTCTTCTATTATAGGTTTAACATCTCTTTCTAAAAAATCTTTAAATGCTAAATCTATATCATAAATACCAACTTGAATATTTTTAACATCATCATTTCTACGGGAAATCTGTTTTGCTTTATTCAATATTGGGTCATCTGAAGTAGAACTTTGAGTTCTTTTCAAATCAACCTTATCGTTTCTGTTTGTTCTATATCTTTGAGCCATATTAGATTCCTACTGGTAAATCGTTGTTGTTTTTATTAACACCTACTCTAAAATCATCTTTTAATTTTAGTTGACTTCTCTTAGCTACATGCGTTTCACATATAATAGATACACTATACCCTTGTTTATCACCACCATCCCAATGTTCGGGATTCTTACCAGCAACAAATTGGTTTTGGAATGTTACATCTACAATGTGTTGTTCATCATTCCACTCAATTACATCACCTAATTCAGGAAATATGTTTTTTTCTACTAAAATATCTCTTAGAAAGTAAAAGTTTACATTTCTAGTATAAGATGCCCCAAACTCATCAAATATTTGTTCTGCATTGGTTCTATCAACTAATGTTGGGATTTTTACAGGATTATAATATACTTTGTTTTTACCTTCACCATATAAGTTAGATTTAGTATCTTCTATAATAAGCTTATAGTAATACACTTCGGTATCTATGATATCCGTTATTAACTCTTTGTTTATTTTACTAAACAGAGCCATATCTCTTTGTCCACCGAATAGTGCCATAATTTACCCTATATAAATTGCTCTAGGTACTCTACTCAATGTAGATTCCATTGCTTCTGATTCTTCTTGTTGTGCTTGTAACAATGCTTTTCTAGAAGTAGCTTCTAAGTTTTCTCTTAATTCTGAGATTAAGATTTCTTTCTCTGTAGATGCTTCACTTCTTAAATCTGCCCCATCTAATGTTATTTCTGAGTTAGGAATTGGTACTGAACTAAACTTAGCTCTTACTGCACCTAACATTTCTTTAGCTAATGCTAATGTGTATTTCTCAATCCATCGTTTTCCAACGTGGTTTATATTACTATACTTAATTCTATCATATTTAGCATTTGAGAAATCAGATACTACGGAATTAGCAATTACTGGATTGTTTCTTTCTGATTCTAATACATAATGAAAATGTACTGTGTATGGGTCGTTTGGAATTGGAAATAATCTAATTCTATTGTTTTGAATATCAAACCCATATTGAGATTTACGAACCATATCATTAAATTCAATAGCTTGTAATCTTAATAAATCATCATAAAGTGGTTGCATCATAAATGAAACACCTGGTGAATAATTACCCCAACCAAATGTATCCATCATTTGTTGTGAACCCAAACCAGTTCCTACAAATGGGTCAAAGTATCTTACCATAGCAGGTGGAGCGTTGTGCATCATTCTTTTTATTTCAAATTTATCAACACCAGGAGTACCAACTTCTAAAGATGCGCTTGAATTGGAAATATCCTTTAAATCATAAATTTGTTGTCCTTTTTTAGCTTCAAATGAACCTGTATAATACGTTACACTACCACCACTACCTACTTCAGAACCATAATCTTTTGCTAATGTTACTAAACCACCTAAGTTTGCATCAAGTTGGGTTTGTGATAGATTAGATGATGTAGAATGTCCTTTTAAATTAAGTAAATTTTCTCTAATGTTAAATTGATTAACTTGAGATGAGTATTCTGTAGTTGCTTCTTCGAAACAAGCATAAAAATTTATATCCTGTAGTTCTATATCAACTATAGGATAACCTAGTCTCTTTGCGCACCACCCAGCTGTCTTATCAACTGATGATATGAACTCTGTATCGGAATCATAATGTCCAAATGGTGTATTACCAGCTGAAAATGATGATGAACCCGGCCATATTGGAATGTTTACTGCCATTTATAATCTCCTAATTCTTTTATATAAATATGAGAATCTTTAAGAATCACTTAGATTCATAACTTATTGATACTCAGTACTTTCACTATCACTATCATAGCTATCTGATTATCAGATAGTTACGATGTTTATTTTTTGCAACCAAATGTTCCTGAAACAGTACCATTACTTTTATCAAGGAAAATACCACCAGAAGAAGATGTTAAGTAATATCCATTTGCTGCGGTAACAGTACCAGCAGAGTTCGTATATACTATATCACCTATTACTGGTAATGTACCACTACCATCGTGGTATTGTGTTTTTTCAATATCAGAACCACAATTAGAACTTCTAGACCCTTCTGAAGATAGAAAAGACCTTACTGATGATGCGGTGTGGTTATATGAATAAAATTCACTCATTGAATGGGGTGCTGTACCATCTGGTCTATCAGCGGTTGCATTTGCCGTATTAATAGTACCATTAGTTCCATCACTACATGATTTTAATGAAGTATTGGCTGTGGTAGATGTTCTACCCAACTCAGTATTGATTTGACTAATTGATATCTGACCTGATGCTGCTAATGCCATTACAACTTCCCTTTGATTTCAGTTAGTTCCGATTTTAACGAATCTATCTGAGTTTGTTGTTCTTTCATACCTTCAATTAGAACTGCTACCATTTTTTCATAATCTACAGTCTTATATAGTGTATCTTCTTCACCTTCTACATATGGTAGTGTGTGTTCATGTACTATATCAGGAATAACCGATTCAACTTCTTGTGCTATAAGCCCTAAATCATGTTTACCTTTTCTATTACCATTATTCCAATCATACTCAACACCTCTAAGTGCTTTGATTTTATCTAATGGATTTTCAATTGTTTTAATGTTATCTTTAAGTCTTTCATCTGATATAGTTGATGAGAATGCGATAACATCACCATCAACGTGTAATGTACCATTATCTAACAATCTCATATCCTCACCACCAGCAGTGTACCATCTAATACCTACAGATGCATCGTAGAATGTATAATCATGTGTATTACCTGAATAAACATCAGCTCCGGTTGAGTTTCTTCTTCTATCATCTTCTAAACGGAACGTAGTTCCACTTAAAGTAATACCATAGTTTCCATCTGCTGAATAAGTTGTATTTGTATCAGTTTTGATATATCCCATTTTAGAAATATCTGCATCAGCTAATTGGGTGTTTGTATTTACTACAGTACAGTTAAATGTAGTACCACTTAATGACATCCCAGTACCAGCAGAATACGTTGTATTGGTATCTGTAGTTTTGTACCCAGCTCCGTTAGTTAATTGATTGTTGTTGGTTACATTAGTTGCTCCATTTGCTACATTTAATAAAGTACGAGCAGCTGCGGCTGTATAAGAACGACCATAAGTATCAGTTCCGTTTGTTCCAGTAAATAATCCCATTCCTGAACCTGCTCCAGAAGTACTAAATGTTCCTGTACCATTGAAATAACTAGCAAATATGTAACCACTACCATTTCGTTGAACTACCGTACTATTTCCAGCAGCGGCTGAAACTGTGTAAGGGAAACTATAGTTGTTTGCGGATGCTGCAATACCATCTAGTTTGTTTTTTAATGTAGTTGTAAAATTTTGTTGTGTTAAACCACCAGCGCCAACTGAATAAGTTGTGTTAGTATCGGTTGAACTGATTACACCAGTGGAACTTATTGCTACATTAGTTCCTGCCGTTAATGCTTTAACTACATTTGTAGTATCTGTTGGGGTCGCACCGGCAGTAATACCATCTAATTTGTTTTTTAATGTAGTTGTAAAGTTTTGTTGAGTCAACCCACCAGCACCAACTGAATATGTTGTGTTAGTATCTGTAGATGTGATTGTGAATACACCCGCAGAACCTTCTGAGATTGTTACGTTTGTTCCACCAACTAAATTAATATTTCCAGTTCTATATGTACCTGTATTATCTCTTCTGATAGATGTTACAGTGTTTGTATCTGTATTAGTAACTGTTTCGGTAGCAGTTTTTAATCCAGTAACGTGTCCATAGGTATCTAATGTGATGTCTTGAATATATGTTCTTCCACTATTGTTTGATGAACCTTGTGATGAAGTATCTGTATGAGAGAATGTAGTTCCACTTAGAGATAATCCACTTCCAGCTGAATAAGTTGTGTTGTTATCTGTAGTTTTATACCCAGCAGATGCGTGATTTCCCCACCCATATGCAGTATTCCAATTTGTTGAACTACCACCAGTAGCACTTACTGTACCGCTAGTCCAAATATTAGTACCCATAGCAGATTTTCCAGTACCATTTTCACACCATACCATTTGGTGTCCACCTGCCATTGTACCACCTGTGGTGTTATTTGTATGTTTATATGCTAATCCATATAAATTTCCAAAGTTAGTTCCAGATGCGTGGTTTTTATATCCTACACCCATTGACCATATATGGTCTGTTTTATAAGAATCGTATGTACCAAAGATTCCTTCATCTCTAGCAGTAGATACTAATCCACCTGAGAATGAATCATCAGCGTTTGATTTTAAGTATGTGGATGAATCAAGTGCATCTAATTTGTTTTTTAAGGTTGTTGTAAAGTTTTGTTGAGTCAATCCACCAGCACCTACGGAGTAGGTTGTATTTGTATCTGTTGAACTGATTACACCACCACTGCTTATTGCTACATTAGTACCAGCAGTTAATGCTTTAACTACATTTGTAGTGTTAGTTGGAGTAGCTCCTGCAGTAATACCATCAAGCTTAGATTTTAGAGTAGTAGTAAAATTCTTTTGTGTTAATCCGCCATCTCCAACAGAGTAAGTTGTATTAGTATCAGTAGCAGATAAAACACCACTTGAAATACTTAGATTACTACCAACTTTTACACCCCCTAATGTAGAGCTACTTGCCGTAGGTAGTGAATAATTGTTTGCTCCTGATGCGATACCTAATTGTGATAATAAATGAGATTTGGTAGCTTTTCTTATATATCCATCATTTGTGTTAACATAAATATCAGTAATAGTACCAGTTGTATTGCCTGATGTTGTATTTATCCAACCAAACTCTGCATATCCACTACTATTTGTTCTTACAATTTGATTACCTGTATTATTTCTACCTGTACCTATTGCTAAACCACCTGCTAATGTTGAATTTGCTGCTGTACCTGTTGTACTTAGTTTTCCAGCTAATGAAGTTGTAACACTTCCAGCAAAATCAGAATCATCACCTAAAGATGCGGCTAATTCGTTTAATGTATTCAGAGCGGCTGGTGCCGAATCAACTACATTTGCAATAGCTGCGTCTACTTGAGCTGATGTTCGGTATCCTGCTCCATTCGTTAATTGATTGTTATTAGTTACATTAGTTGCGGATGCTGCGATTCCATCTAATTTGTTTTTTAATGTGGTTGTAAAGTTTTGTTGTGTTAAACCACCAGCGCCAACTGAATAAGTGGTATTTGTATCTGTTGATGTGATTGTGAATTGACCTGTTGCGTTTTCTGCTATTGTAACATTTTTCCCACCAATCAGATTTATGTTTCCAGTTCTATAAGTTCCAGTGTTATCTCTTCTAACAGAGGTTACAGTATTTGTATCTGTATATGATGTTATATATCCTGCCCCATTCGTTAATTGATTGTTATTGGTTACATTAGTTGCGGATGTTGCAATACCATCTAATTTAGATTTTAAGGTTGTTGTAAAATTCTTTTGAGTTAAACCACCATCTCCTACCGAATATGTAGTATTAGTATCAGTTGCTGTGATTGTGAATTGACCTGTTGCTTTTTCTGCTATTGAAACATTAGTTCCACCAATTAAGTTGATATTACCAGTTCTATATGTACCTGTATTATCTCTTCTAACTGAAGTTACAGTATTGGTATCAGTATATGATGTAATATAACCTCTTCCATTGGAAATTTGAGAGTTATTAGTTACATTAGTTGCGGATGCTGCGATTCCATCTAATTTGTTTTTTAATGTGGTTGTAAAGTTTTGTTGTGTTAAACCACCAGCGCCAACTGAATAAGTGGTATTTGTATCTGTTGATGTGATTGTGAATTGACCTGTTGCGTTTTCTGCTATTGTAACATTTTTCCCACCAATCAGATTTATGTTTCCAGTTCTATAAGTTCCAGTGTTATCTCTTCTAACAGAGGTTACAGTATTTGTATCTGTATATGATGTTATATATCCTGCCCCATTCGTTAATTGATTGTTATTGGTTACATTAGTTGCGGATGTTGCAATACCATCTAATTTAGATTTTAAGGTTGTTGTAAAATTCTTTTGAGTTAAACCACCATCTCCTACCGAATATGTAGTATTAGTATCAGTTGCTGTGATTGTGAATTGACCTGTTGCTTTTTCTGCTATTGAAACATTAGTTCCACCAATTAAGTTGATATTACCAGTTCTATATGTACCTGTATTATCTCTTCTAACTGAAGTTACAGTATTGGTATCAGTATATGATGTAATATAACCTCTTCCATTGGAAATTTGAGAGTTATTAGTTACATTAGTTGCGGATGCTGCGATTCCATCTAATTTGTTTTTTAATGTGGTTGTAAAGTTTTGTTGAGTCAACCCACCAGCACCTACGGAGTAGGTTGTGTTAGTATCGGTTGAACTGATTACACCACCAGCACTTATTGCTACATTAGTTCCTGCCGTTAATGCTTTAACTACATTTGTAGTGTTAGTTGGGGTCGCTCCTGCAGTAATTCCATCTAATTTAGATTTTAAGGTTGTTGTAAAATTTTGTTGTGTTAAACCACCAGCACCAACTGAATATGTAGTATTAGTATCTTGTGCTAAGTTTCTCCAACTAGTCCAACTACCATTATAGTAACTACGACTGTAGATGTTTTGGCTATTATAAATTGCATACATTTGGTGAGTGTGATAACCATTTCCATACATATCATCATCTACAGTAAGTACACCTGCTTTATCTTCGGGATAATTAGAACCAGCAACTGCATCTGAATTGGAGTTTTGAGAAAACACACCTTGTGTTCTCATATCATCTAAATCAACACCACTTGCGATTTCACCACCATTTAATCTAATCTGTGTACCACTTATGGTTGTACCATATGCTGTATTTGTTGAATAAGTTGTGTTAGTATTGGTTGAACTGATTACACCACCACTGCTTATTGCTACATTAGTACCAGCAGTTAATGCTTTAACTACATTTGTAGTATTTGTTGGGGTCGCAGCTGCAGTAATTCCATCTAATTTAGATTTTAGAGTAGTAGTGAAGTTCTTTTGTGTTAAACCACCATCTCCTACGGAGTAAGTGGTGTTGTTATCTGTCCAAGGTACGTTAACGTACATTTTTTCAGAGGATATCTCAACAGGATAGTTTTTGCCACTCTCTGTGTATCCAATTTTAAATCCACCTCTTGTTGATGATGAACCTAATGGTAATGAATAGTTATTATATGTGTTTGAATTAAATGCGTTTGAACCTAATTCTCTAGTTCCTACTACTCCACTACTATTAATCATTAATGAAGTTGCTTCAGAAGATTGACCTGAAGTTCCTGTTATTTTTAAGGTTGCTAGTTCTGCAGCTGAGCCACTAACAATTACTTTTCTCCAATTTGGCATAATTTCTTTTCCTTTTAGTTATGGTTGGTAACTTACAAAACGCAAGCCCACTTCCCTTTCGGGCCAATATCTTTCGGATATTTAGTTATAAATATGTAATTAATTTTTATTAAATAAAAAAACCCCTACATTTCTGTAGAGGTTTTAGTAATTACCTATTAAGGTTTTAATAGTTGTTGAATTTTAACCGCCGTTTCGTAAACCATTTGAACATTACGTCCTTCAAAATTAGATTTGGCTATCAATTGTAAGAGGAATTCTAATTCTTCTTTGGATAACGTAATTTCTTTATCTGTTTTCCCACTAAGGCTATTCCGTAAACTTTTTATATCACTCATAATTTTCTTTATAACTTTTTTCATTAAAATTTACTTGTTATACTGTATAAATGAAAATATCTTCATTTTTATCAACATACATATTACCAACTTTTGCGTATCCTGTTAATTGTGCACCAACATTACCATTATGTACTGATACTGCGTATGCATCAGATGTTATTGATGTTTGTCCTTCAGTTGCACCAGCTAAATCAAATGCCCATCTACCCTTGTCATTATCCCAACCAAAAGCTGCACCAGCACCTTCAACAACTAAACCACCATCGGCAGCAGAACCACCATCGTTTAAGTTAATGAATTGGTCTTTAACATTTAAGTTATTAGTATCAACAGTTGTAGTTGTTCCACTTACTTGTAAATCACCAGTTACAACAAGCTTGTTTCCAATTGTTACAACATCATCTGAATCACCAATCTGTACTGCATTTGAACCAAAACCACCAGCTAATCTAGTTTTAAGATTTGCAACAGATACATCATTATTATGCGAATTAGTTACTTTAGCGTTATTCAAAACATGCTCATCAAATATTGCTTTAGACATTACACCACTTACTAATGTAGTTGCTACAGGTATAATAGCATTCGTACCATCTGAAGAAACTATTGTTCTAGCTCCAGTTGTTCCAGTAATACTTAAATTTGTAGTTACGTTAGATACTTTCTTATTATTATCTGTATGTTCATCAAAAATTGCTTTGGTCATTATACCAGCTGCAGAAGTTGTTGCTGCCCCGATTGAAACATCAGCACCATCAGAAGAATTAATTTTTATTGCTGTAGTACTAAGTGTTGCTGATAAATCTGTACTTACGTTTGTTGATTTAGCAGTGTTTGCTACAATCTCATCAAATTTTGCTGTTGTTAATACACCAGCTCTAGTTGTTGAAGCGGCTGCTAAAGTAGCATTAGTTCCATCACTTGAATTTACATCAACAGATGTTGTTGTTGAAGTTCCTTCACTAAGGTTAGTTGATACATTTGTTGATTTAGCAGTATTAGCAGTAATAGCGTCAACCATTGAAGGGGTAATTACACCCGCTACATTAGTTCCAGATGCAGAAGTACCTACTGGAATTACTGCATTAGTACCATCAGATGATACGATTGTTCTAGCTCCAGTTGTACCTGTGATACTTAAATCAGTTGATACGTTAGTTACTTTTTTCTTATTAGTTTCGTGTTCATCAAAAATTGCTTTGGTCATTATACCAGCTGCTGATGTAGTTGCTGCTCCAATAGTTGCGTTAGTACCATCAGAAGAATTAATTCTTACTGCTGTAGTACTAAGTGTTGTTGATAAATCTGTACTTACGTTTGCCGTTGTAAATGGTAACTGAGATACTTGTATAAATTTCTCTGTACCGGCATCCGATAATATTAATTTGTCTGTGGTTGCTACGGTTATTGCCGTACCATCCGTAAATGATTCGATGTTTAACGAACCTGCGGGCACATTTGTTAGTGCCGAACCATCTCCACTAAAGAATGATGCAGTTACTGTATTTAGTTCTGCATTACTTCCGGAGACAATTACTTTTTTCCAATTAGCCATATTTTTTTCCTCTTAATTGTTTGTTAAATTATTGTTGTGTATATTACTTATAAATATACGATTATTATTATTACCCTATAAATATATAAAAAAACTACTACCACTTACGGCGTATGCTCCAGTTTGTCCTGTTGGTAATGTTGAAACAGGTGTTATTATTAGCGTTCCATCTGAATTTACTTTAAGTTTCTCCGTACCACCAACATTAATTTGAAATACATCACCTGATGGTGATTGGTTTCTTATTAAAGTTAATGATGAGGTTACTGCTCCAGTTAATTCAACGGAACCTGTTATTTGTGCGTTTGTTGTTACTATAGATTCTAATGAATCAGAACCATTATTTTTTTTAAAGAATAACTTTCCATCAAAAGTATTAACAGCAAGCTCACCTAAAGATAAATTACCAATTGTAGGTACTTTATTTTCAGTATTACTTCGTTTTAATTTTATTGTATTTTCTGTAATTGATGCCAACTTAATCTCCTAAATAAAATTTATTAAAAGTTTCCACCATCAATTGAACTAAAAGAAAAACTTCCTGATAACTTTAATGAACCAGTTATTTGATGAGTATCTGTTATTTCATCTCCAAATTTATTAGAACCCGTTGCAAATGATATAGATTGTGATACTATATTTGTAATTACTTTAGTTGCATTTAATGTTCCTATGTTTAAGTCCTGTCCTACTAATCCAGCAACAATTCCTGCTGAACCACTAATTAACCCATCTACTCTTTTGTTTAAGATGTGAATAGCCGCTCCCATTCCAGAATGAGATTGACAAACATAGTATAAAGTATCAGGTGCATCAAATTGAACATTGAATTCTACGTTACCACTCTGAGTACCTAAGTTAGTTAATCCATCTGTAAATTGAGTAGCTGAATTGTATGCTCCAGCTGATGTTTGAATTCGGAAAGGATGACCTGATGCGTTTACTGCGAATCTGTATTTTTCACCTCTCATTAAATAAAGAGTTGGTTTGTTTTCTGTTCCACTTAAACCAGGACCACTAAATGTATAAACTCCACCTGCAGCTCCTACACTCCATATTGATGTTCTAGTTGCCTCAGCTTCTATTGTATCTAAATCAACTGCTTGAGTTACAGATATGTAACCTACTTTAGTAGAATCAGCTGATGGATAAGTAACTTTATTCGTATTAGCATTTACTGCTGAATTAGCTGCTACTTCAGTATCAAAATCTGCTGTATCAAATAATTGAGATACATTAATCTTTTTCTCTGTTCCAGCATCTGATATAATTAATTTATCAGTACTATCTACAGTTATTGATGTTCCATCTACTTGAGAATCAATATCTAATGAACTACCAGCAGTATTAATTGTAATTGTTTTAACTGCCCCATTACCAGTTGCTGTAACTGCAGTTCCTACAAAGTTAAGTGTTGTAGCTGCTGTTGATAATGATGAACCTTCTTCTTGTATTGTGATATCACTACCACCACCACCGATAGAACCATCATCGATTTGTGAACGAAGTGTTCTACCAATATATTGATATGTAGTTATATATACAAATTGATTTGATGCTGGTTGGTTACTACCAACCCAAGTTAAAACACCTGTCTTAAAATCAAATACATATGATGCCGGGTCAGATGGAGATGCAGTAATCCCAGCTGCCGTAGATGATGTATCTTTATATACAACAACTTTATAACCTGGAGTAGAACTCTCAGTATTATTTGGTGAATCACTTGCGATTATATATTTTGGTGATACAAAATTAGTTTGCTGGTCTGATTCAATAAGTTGGTCGGATGTTACTGTATCTGAAACAGATGATGGGTCTGAAGTTGTAAAGTAATAAACTTCTCTTTGTCCATCTGCAGCTTGTTTTAATTTTTTTCTATAGTGGTATTTTAGTACACTTACATCAGTTTCAATTGATGGGTTAATAACACTACCAGATATTACTCCACCATTTTGTGATGAACCACTATATGCTAATTGGGTACTACCCGTTGGGATAAGACCATCATCGGTAAGTATCTCACCTGCTCCTAAATCAAAAACATCAGTAAATGCTTCTTGTCCTAGTGATAGATTATCGGTTGTAAACCTTCTACCTTGTAATAATCTCTCCGACCTATTATCTGAATTATATGCCATTTTTATTCCTCTTTATTACGATACTGAAACCGTTATTTGTTCCAATGTATATGATGGTGTTCCTTTATATCTAACAACTAACCAAACTTTATCATTCGATGGGTTAATTGTTTGACCACCAGCGTTATTTAAACCTAATGTTAATATTCCATTCGAATTACCTATCGATGAAAAATCTCCTTTTACAGCTACGTTATCACTAAATGGGTTCATTGCCCCATTTGTTGTTACGTTCAAACTACCACCATATGATTGATTACCTTTTACTGCATCGAATATAGTTGATGCAGATGAACCAAACATAACACCTACTGCTATTTTATTAGCAGCTGTACTATCAAATGTTACCAAGTCAGATGAACTGTTTGGGTCTAGGGTAATTGTTAGTGTACCTTTGTTGCTTGTAGCTTTTGTATCAAATTCTCTTAGATACCATTTGTAATGTCCTGCGTTATATGCTGAATTATCATACCAATATCCGTTTGTTGATTCGTGGTTAACTAAGTAACCTGGCTTAACTTGCAAATCTCCACCATCACCATTAGATAATGCGGTTGCAGAATTCCATCCGTTTGATAATGCGGTTGATGTACTGATTATTCTTCTATAAGTTTCATTTGTAAATCTTTCTACTGATATAGATGATGCAGTTCCACCACCAAAGTATCCCATTGAACCATTTGAAACAGGTTGTCCGAATGTTCCGGCTGTATGTAATAATACTGTCTTAGTATCTAATGTACTTTGTGAACTAGCTCTGTTTTTTGCTTTAGTTGTTAAAGTAAATGAAGTATCACTAATACCATTTTCAATGATTGTATCACCTGACCCACCAATTGAGTAAGTTGCATCTATTTCTACTAAATCTGTTCTATGTGGTACACCACTATTTCGTGCCGTTGTACCATCAGCTGATGTTACCATTCCAGATGTTTGGATTGTACCACCACTTGTTGATAATGTATCTCTACCTAATGTGTTTGTGATTGTGTATCCATCTGTACTTCCTATTGATACATCTACTACTGATGAGTTAGCTGCGTACATTGGTTCGAATACTCCACTAGCAGTTGCAACCAATCCCCAAGTACCACCACTTATATATGGTGCTCCAGAAAGAGAAGATGAAGTTAGTGTAAGTGGTGTTACCACTTCTCCACTACTTGCCAATGAGTTTGTACCTATATTTGTATTGATTGATGAAACAGGTGCCCAAAATATAGTTTCACTTGCTTCTTTATTTACAAATGCTGCTTGAGAACCAGTTTTGATTCCAATTACTGAAGTTAATAGATATGTTCCTGATGCTGATACTGATGTATTTGCTTCAGTAGTCCATCCCATCATATTTTGTGAAAATATACCACTAAATTTACCATCTTGAAAAGCTGCAGGAATAACTGCAGGATTTACTGTTTCTATTTTAGCTATCTTTATACCATTTGATGTTCCAAATGATGTATTATTTAATGTTGATGTGGATGATGAAATTTCAGTTTGAGTTCCACTATTGTTATTATTGAATCTAAATGAATGAGTTCCTTTTACTGAAAAAGTAGTTGCCCCACCACTAGTCAACGAACCTAAACTAAAAAGTTGTGAATCTGCTGATGATTGTATTGATGTAGAACCACCTGCTACAGATGAATAGTTTATTGAGTATCCAGTGTTGTTATAAATTGTTTTACCTGGAAATATTGTTCCACCAACACTTGCAAATCCTTTATTAATAAGATAACCTAAATCATCAATATCATTATCATTAGGAATATATCCCGATGGTGCAGTTCCAGTACCAGTATTACTTTTACCTTCTGATATAGAATTATATGTTTTTGTATTTGGTGTTGGATTAGCTGCTGATGATGATAATAACCCCGCAACAAATCTCAATACCTCAGATACATCTGTATCTTTTGTGAAGTTATTAAAATATGAACCATTTAAGTTACTTTGCCAATTATTTGATGTTGGTACACCAACATTAATATTATGTGCCTTAATTGATTGTGATACATCCAATGCAGTATCACCAGAACCAGTTATTTGTAAGTTCTTACCATCTAC
>ENA-OSIY01000847-OSIY01000847.1-marine-metagenome-genome-assembly--contig:-NODE-847-length-16679-cov-9.645766_pt1 | contig 16679 bp, 23 predicted proteins | sample MGYA00237884_ERZ534233 | MGnify/ENA primary metagenome ERZ534233 (study PRJEB26412, sample SAMN06343840) | marine metagenome | isolation source: estuarine water | place: USA: Columbia River Estuary... | reverse complement strand
ACATAACTAATCGGGAGTTCTTGGTAGTGTGTTTTAATAAAGTAAGCGGGATTAGTTTAATGGTAAAACAGCAGATTTCCAATCTTCGGTCATCAGTTCGATTCTGATATCCCGCTCCAATATTAAAGGAACTATGATGCTACATTTAATTCAAAGTCTCAGTGATAAATTTGTTGACTTAATTAGTCAAGATCCAGTGCGACCGCATATACCTAGAACGGATCGTGTTGGTACTAATAAAGACATCTTTGTAACTAGGGATGACGATGATAATGTACAAGCAATTACTTGCGTTAGTTATCAAGTAAATATTCCCACAGCAGAAACAGAACTTTTTGAACAATGTGAACAACCGCGGGTAGCAGTATTTTATACTATTTGGAGTTATGCTCCTGGCGCAGGAAGACAACTAATTTTTGATGCAGTAAAGCATATCAAACAAAATCAAAAATCAATAAACAGATTTGTGACATTGAGTCCAAAAACTGAGATGGCTAGAAAGTTTCATATTAAAAATGGAGCAATAGTTTTTAGAGATAATCAAGAATCTGTTAACTACGAATACTTAAACAACGAAGTTAACAGTTGACATAGTCGTTGATCTATGTTATAATACATATTCGGAGTGTAGCGCAGTCTGGTAGCGCACCTGGTTTGGGACCAGGGGGTCCAAGGTTCGAATCCTTGTACTCCGACCAATTTTAACCATCATGAATAAAAGTCCGCAACGAGACACATTTCAAATTAACAATATGATTAACCATGTTGAAAATGGTACAAAGTCTTCCGAAGCCGCAGAAGAAATGATTGATTTTTATAAATCACATGCCGAACTACGACGAGAACGAGAAGCCACTGAAGAATGGCGTGAAAATAATATGGAGTACGATCTACGCAATAATGCCTGGATCTGTGATAAAGTAAAAAGTGATGATGTCTATGCACAGAATCTCTATGCCGCAATGTGTAACAATGAGTTTCAACGCAATGACATGATGCCGATTTTAAAAGATCAAAAGTGGAGTTGTAGTTGGAGAAGCTCCGGTGGCATTGTCGCAGACATGCAAGAAAAAGGTGACTACATTGATTGGTACTGTAGCGGTATTAAAAATACTGCACCAATAGAACAAAGTGAATGGGATAATTTAACTTTAGAAGAACAACAACGATACAAGGAAACAGAAGCCTATGTATCGGAAAGTGTAGTCACTGATGAAATCAGAAGTGACTTGAAGAAACTAGGTTGGCTAGTTTTGAATAACAAAGAAATGGATATATAATGGCTAGAATTACAAGTCAAAAGGCAGCAGAAGTAATAGGAAATCGTTTTGATTTAGTACTAATTGCAAGTCAACGTGTGCGTGAATTAAAGCGTGGTGCCATGCCTAAGGTTGCAACTAAGAATGGTGCAGTTGTAACTGCATTACGTGAAATCGAAGAAGGCTTTATTGGACGAGATTACCTAAAACGTGTCAGATAAATTTCATAGTACATGGAGTAAATACTAACATGTACAAAGAATTTAAACCAGCATACCCCAAATTTCGAGACGTTGTTGAACAATGTAAACAACTTGCTGACAAAGAAGGCAATTGGGATAATAATCCCGACAGTCAAATTGCTATACAAACAGACGATCCTAGTCAAGATAATTGGCGAGCAGGTAATGGTGTTAGTTTAGGAAAAACAGCAAAGTGGGAACATTCATTCAATCAGTTACAACCTAGCCTAGTAGGTTCTCCCTTAGAAGAGTATCTGCAATGGCTAGGGGTTTCCGTTTATAGGGCACGAATAATGCTGTCTAGACCAAAAGGATGTTATAGTATTCACAGAGACTATAGCCCAAGATTACACTTGCCATTAATAACAAACAAGCAATGTAATTTTTTAATTACAGAGCCATTGACAATGTTTCATTTGCCAGCAGACGGAATAACAACATGGGTTGATACTACAAAACAACATACTTTCATGAATGGAAGTACAGAAAAAAGATTACACCTAGTAATGATAGTGGAGAAATAAAATGATTACAATTACAGAAAACGTTGATACAAAAATAGCAGAGATACTTTGCGAAGAGAATGATACGAATACCAGTCTACGAGTGTTTGTTCAAGGCGGAGGCTGTAGTGGTATGAGTTATGGCTTTACTTTAGAAACAGAACAAAATGAAGATGACTTTGTCATTGAGCAAAAAGGTGTTAAGTATCTTGTCGATGCAATGAGTATGCAATACCTTCAAGGTGCTACTATTGACTATAAAGAAGATTTAGAAGGTTCTCAGTTTGTTATACAAAATCCTAACGCACAAACTAGTTGTGGTTGCGGAAGTAGCTTTAGTGTTTAAAGAATTTTCAGAAACCTTTAAGCTATATGCTTATAAAAATAAAGATAAGTGTGACCTAAGCATAAGAGTTAACGAAGGATTAGTGATAACTTATAAACTTACTCACGACGAACTCAAACGATTCTTCAACGAATACGATATCATAGATGAAGCTAACGATAAGTATGGAGTGCAACTTAGAAGCAAAGCAGGACAATTTTGGTTTGTAATGATGAAACGACATTTCAATGCCGTTCGTATCACTGTAGAAAATAATAATGTTGATTTTAATTTTAGAATGGACATAGACGAATGGAAAGATCTTATTAGAACATATGATCAACAAATGACTACTCCGCAACCATGGGATGACAAATGATTGTAAACAAAATTACTGAAGCAGTGATCTATGAAAGTCCGGATGGCGGCGAAACAGTTTATGTTAGAGAATTCGGTGGCACACAACGCCAACTACACGTCGAAAGTCCAAGAGCAATTAGCATAAAAGATCAATTGGCAGAAGATAAACTTTGGGGCGATATACGCAGAACTGCCAAAACTAATCCTGCACTAAAACACGCATTAGACGAAGCGGTTTTAATCTATACTTTATCAAAATAATTGACATTAAATCTCTATTGTAGTATAATAAACAATAATATTAGATTATGACTATACAAATTAAATCACCATTAAAATACTTTGCGACTACTGTCGGCAAAGCAAAATTAACTGAGGTAAATAAAAACAATTTTGATCTTACTTTTGACAATATAATTTGGATGGGTTATTCATCAAGCTGTTGGCAGGCCGCTGAGTTTGCAATTGAGTTAGATAATGCATACGGTAAATGTGTCACAACAGGTTTAGGATTAGGAATAATTCAAACACTATTATCTCTTAATCCTAAAGTTACTGAAGTTATCGTCTATGAACGGCAACAAGATATTATTGATATGTTTAAAATTTTTGCCGAGCATTCTAATTTTGATATTAGTAAAATAAAAATTATTTGTCAAAATGCCGATGACATCGTCAATGTTGACTGCGATTGTTTATTTTTAGATCATTTTGAACCTGAATCGCAACAAGAAATAATTCGAAAAGTTAAAAATATTGTAGAGAAAAATACAGCAAAATTTGTTTGGTTTTGGCCGGCTGCTCAAATATATCTTGAATATATCGGCCGACAAAATTTAAAAATACACAAAGACTCTTTTCGTGAATGGGCAACTAGTTTAGTAATCAAATCTTTCCCAGTTGATCTATTAGATACATCATTTGATTATATCAAAGAACTCAAGTATATGTACATTGATTCATCTCCAATAATGGGAAAAGTTATAGATAATTTAGATAATCGAAACGCTCTGCTTAATATTTTTAAGAAAAGGTAATTATGTCAATGCATCTTCATCATCCCGCCCTTAGCTATAACGGCAAGAAAAAAGGTAAGATTAAATTTGCTAGTGCAGAAGCAAAACGAAAGGCCGAAGAATTGGATAAAGAATGGCGTGAGCTACAAAATAAATGGGGACTAGACGCAGAAGAAAAAAAGCGTCAACGTGCATTAAGTGCCGCTCCGTTGGATTACAAATTATCAGCGCCTCCTGGCAGGGAAACACAAAAGATTGCCAGCAGAGATACTGGACATAGTGGTGCAGTTAAAACTAAAGGTATTCCTCAATACACAGGAACAAAGATTTTAGGTATCGGTACAATGCATAAAAGTAATGCTGTACCTATCTTTAGTAACGAAGAAGCTGTGGCTATTAGCACAATGCGCCGATAAATACTACTTTAACAACCCATGGAAAAATAATAAATGACTTTTGTAGTAACTGAAAATTGTATCAAATGTAAACATACTGATTGTGTATCGGTATGTCCAGTAGATTGTTTTATAGAAGGTCCTAACTTTTTAGCAATTAATCCAGATGAATGTATTGATTGTGCAGTATGTGTACCGGAGTGTCCTGTTAATGCGATCTTTGCCGATTCGGATGTTCCTGAAGATCAAAAGATTTTCATTAGTATCAACGCAGACTTAGCTAAAATTTGGCCTGCTATTACTAAACAAAAAGACCCGCTCCCTGATCACGAAGAGTGGGCTGATAAACCAAATAAACGTGATTTATTAGAAAGGTAATTAAAATGGAATATGCAGTTTATAGAAGTGCCACTGAAATTAATTCAGCAATGGGCCGCGTTTATGGTAATATGAGTATTGCCGTAATTATCAGTATGTTTGTCAGTTATTTGGTCGGCTCTAGTCAAGAGTTAGTCCAATTCTTCTTTACAGGTATAATGCAATGGATCGTTTTTCTTGCTCCTCTTGTCGCTATTTTTGCTATCAGTTTTGCAATGCAAAAAGTAGATAAACAAGGTGCTCGACTTATGCTCTACGGTTTTTCAGCATTAATGGGTTTATGTTTTGCTATGATCTTCCAAGTGTATCAATTGGGTAGTATAGTAAATGCATTCATGGGTGCTACAGTATTGTTTGGAACATTAAGTGCATACGGGTATTTTACTAAAAAAGATTTAACTAGTATAGGACAATTTTGTTTTATTGGTCTAATTGCAATTATTATCGCTAGTATTATAAATGTGATCATGGCAGCATTTTGGCCAGGGACTATTGATAATAGTTTGTTTGGACAAGTTATTAGTGCATTGGCCATCATCATCTTCCTGGGATTAACAGCTTATGATACACAAAAGATTAGAGAAGAAGTTAGTTACGAAACTAACGGAGTTGCTGAAGTTCGCGGTGCATTAACATTGTACATGGATTTTATTAATATCTTCCTTAATCTATTAAATTTATTCGGTGATCGTAAATGATTTCGCCCTTACATGCAGGACAAAGACTGCTAGTGGGGATTCTTTATCATATTAATGAAAATGATCTACATTCTAGTATTCCTATAACTGAATTATTTGCAAATAAAAGGTTAGTAGTGTTCATGGGTCCTGCACCTTTTAGTCGTTTAGATACAGAACAAGCCATTGATTACGAAACTTATAGCGAAGAAATTTTAGCAGAAAAAGTAGACGGTATTGTTGGAATCTATGTGCAAGATGCGTTCGTGATGAATAAATTTCAAGATCATGTTCGCAGACAAACAGGTTCTGCTAATGTTAAATTCTATGGTGACGGTGATGGTTTCTTTTCTAGAGGAAATAATTTAGTACATGATTTTACATATTCTGGATTGAGTCAACGAATGGGAAGATGGGTAATGGTAATTAACGATGGAGTCATCGAATATGTTATAGCCGATGACTATCAATTACTAAATCATACTAGTGCAGATAGTATTTTGAAATATTTAAAAAATGAAGCCCAAGTTCCAAAAACTGTACAATAATATTGCTCACGAAGTAGCCAAAATGAGTCATGCTCGTAGACTACAAGTGGGCGCAGTCATTGTCAAAGACGACAGAGTTATCAGCATGGGCTACAATGGTATGCCTGCAGGCTGGGAAAATAACTGCGAATCAACTCAAGAAGACGGCACGTTAAAAACTAAACCAGAAGTACTTCACGCAGAATCAAATGCCATTGCAAAATTGGCCAAGTCCAATGACAGCGGTCTTGATGCCGAGTTATTTGTTACTCACGCTCCTTGTATGGAATGTTCTAAACTTATTTTTCAGTCAGGTATTAGTCGTGTGTATTATAGTTCGGACTACAGAGATGATAGTGGAATCAAATTCCTTAAACAAAGCGGAGTAGAGGTAATTAAACATGACGAATAAATGGATAATTGAAGTACAAGAAGATACTGCTACAGGAGACGCCATATTGGAATTTCCACCCGAGTTAATGGAACAAGCAGGTTGGCGAGAAGGCGATAACCTAACTTGGAAAGATTTGGGTAATGGTTCTTGGAGTTTGACAAAACAAGTTACTGATGTTACAATAGAAGAAGAGGAAGCATGGCGCGACCTTGAATCAAAACAACCAAAGGCTTGATATGGCAGACATTATGGTGGACATTGAAACTCTAGCCACCACTCCGAATTCAGTGGTAATTACAATCGGCGCAATACGTTTTGATCCTTTTGCCGATGATAGAGCTAGCTTTGAAGGTGACGAGATCCTTATGGATACCTTTTATCGTAGAATTGATCCTGAGAGTTTCACGTGGCCCAGTGCTCACATTGATGATAACACATTAGCATGGTGGGGCAAACAAGCACCAGAAGTTCAACATGAAGCATTCACCGATGAAGATAGACATCCTATTCAAGAAGTAATGAAAGACTTTTATCGTTGGTGCGGTGGCTATGACAATATGTGGGCCAACGGACCTGCATTTGATATTGTTATTTTGGAAGAAGTGTGCAAACAACTTAAACGCGGTGCACCTTGGAAGTATTGGCAAGTCAAAGATACTAGAACAGTATATGGCCTAGTACATCACGATCGTCCTAATCCAAGACTACATCATGCCGCTTGGGATTGCTGGAGTCAGATTGTAGCATTACAAAGTTGTTTCAGGAACTTAAATATAACACAATATCCGGAGAGAGAGAAATAAATGAGCGAAAGTAGTGGCGTAAGAGAAGTATTGTTTGGATTAGAAGAATACTTAAAATTTAGAAATAACGAAGAACATGTCAAGTTCATACGAGATTTTGTAAAAATATTAGACAGTGAAGATCACGAAAAAGCTATATTAGAATACTGTATTAAGCATCTATCTAACGTAGATAATAAAGATAAGATATTCCGTAGTATCTTTGACTACAAGAAAAAAGTAGACAACGATGATATCTATGATGCATTCAGCAGAAGCCAAGTTAAAAGTAAAATTTGGTTGATAGAGGAGTTGACCAAAATTGATACTAACTATGATAATGTTGTAATCATGGCAGGTTGGTTTGGACAACTCAAGACTATATATGACAAGATGCTTACTTACAGCAAAATGAGAATAGTTGAATTAGATAAGTCGGCCTGCGAAGCCAGTGACTATATCTTTAATTTAAGTAATATAGAAAACTACAAAGTAAAAGCAGTCAACGTGGATATTAATAATCTTACACTACACAAAAATGGTTATGAGTGGGATGTAGAAAACTTTAAAGACGGTTCTAAATACGGTGAAAAGTTTTTACCTAATCTAATTATTAACACCAGTGCAGAGCATATGAGTGAAGAATGGTTTCACCAAATTCGTTTTAAACAAATGGAGAGTGATCCTATTATTGCTGTACAAAGCAATAACCTATTTGATATTCCGGAACATATTAATTGTGTTCACAGCGTAGATCATATGAAGAAGAAATTCCCTATGCGAGAAATCTTGTATGAAGGTGAACTACAGTTAAAAGGATATAAGCGAGTTATGCTTATAGGAAAATTATGAATAAAGAAACAACTGTATATTGGGGAGTTCCGTTTGCTAATGGACCTGTTCCTTATTTTCTAAATATAGAAGAACCTAGTCCATCTATATCTGAACTTAAAAAATTAGGTAAAGAACTAGGAGCACTAACAGGCAGTCCCTCTATGAGCATATTACGATGCCCTAGTATTGTTGATACTACAAGAAATACATTTGTTATCACTAGCCCTATTGATATTAATATTACTTGGATGAACGGTAAAGTTATAGTAACTAACGATGATAGTAGCTTTATCGATGTTAGAGATCATGCATCTGGTTTTCTTTCTGTTACTTTTATGAAATATATATTCTTTACAGAAGAAGATGAACTCAATATGAGAGTTAGAAATGCATTCTTTACTAAAAATGATTTTACAACAAAGTGTAGTATTATTGAAGGTGAGTTTAATATTGGGCAATGGTTTCGAAATCTAGATGCCTCCTTCTATTTTAAAGAGCCAGGAACAGTTGTTATTAAAAAAGGTGACCCACTTTTTTATGTAGAACTCCAAACCAAACAAGTTGTTAAACTGAAAAAATTTATGTTTAATAATGAGCTTGCACAAATTAATCAATTTTGTTTATCAGCCAAAAATTATAATAAATTTCCACTAGCAAACTATTTTACTTTGCTTTATTCTATGTTTAGAAAGAGTAAGGTAAAAGGACAAATTCTAAAAAATATTAAAAATAATTTAATAGAATAATCGTGATAAGTATCACACAGCGGCCTTTGAGCATCATCCCGCTTTACAAATTCTGCTGCCTATGCTATAATTAACATAGGAGAAAAAGCATGTCATTACAACCAGTAGTTTACAAGTACACAAGTACAAAAGAGTATCACGACGCATTTCCTTGCGCCTATCGTCAGTGGAGGGCAGATAGTCATTGCAATCTAATTCATGGCTATTCGTTTAGTATGAAGTTTCACTTTGGCACTAACGACCTAGACGTCCGTAATTGGGCGGCAGATTACGGAGGTCTAAAGGAACTTAAGAAGACATTAGAAGATCAATTTGATCATACACTTATTGTAGCGGCAGATGATCCAGAAATGGCAACATACAATCTATTAGTAGAGAAAAAAATGGCTAAAGTAGTTGTACTACCAAAACTAGGATGTGAAGGCCTTAGCGATATGCTGTACAAGTATGTCAATGGTGTTTATATTCCAGAGATGTGGGGTCAGGGCGAAGCAGAACGTTTATGGTGCTATCGTGTAGAAGTGCGTGAGACACAGGCTAATATGGCTTATCGCGAAGGCCATCGTGAATGGAACGAGGACTTGTTTGCGTGAATAGTATAGAACGCATTTGGGCTAGGGCTACGGGGCACTTAATGGGCGAGTCGGATCATGATCGCCCTGATGTGCCAATCCTTACACTACGTGAAGCAAGGATTGCACTATTCTTTAAAACGTTTTGGGTAATAATTCACGTAGTTACTTGCTTGTTTATTATAGCAAATACTATTCGTCATTGGTAATATGGCAGACTGGTTTGTTGCTGACAACACAATGCTCACATTCACAGTCGGGACAAGTATCGCAGTCACAGCCTGTATTGCAGTGATGTTTGCAACTACAGACTAAACACTTACAATTAAAATTTGAATATCTTTTGTAAGTTTCATAATCATCCTTACTTTGTCCCATTAGATTTCAGCTTGTTCACCAGCTTCTTTAGATTTGCCGCCTTTACGTGCTTTAGTTGACTTTACTTCAGCAGGTGTCTCTTCAACTGGTGCTGGCTCAACTGGTGCTGGCTCAACTGGTGCTGGCTCAACATGTACTTCTTCAACTGGTGATGAATCTTTCTTCTTAGTAAAGAAATAAATTCCAACCGCAACTACTATTGCAACTATCACTAATGTTGTATTATCCATAACTATCTCCTTTTATAAATGAGCTTCGAATAGCTCAATGCATTCATTCCAATGATGAATTCTGTCAGCAAGTCCTAGTGTACCGCCATTAATACGCTTGGATAATAGTACAACATCACCCCGGTCACAGATATCATTTAAACGATTCTTATGCCAAAACCAACAAGCACTTAGAACTGCGTATTCTGGCTCGCAGACTAGATCTGGATTTTGCACAAGACAATCATCACCAAACAGGTCTTTGCTACATTGTGTATAATTTGCGCGACCTGTAAGTTGTACTAGTCCACGTCCACGGAATTTAAATCCATCACCACTGGCTTCATTGCCGTTGCCCATGCGGTTAGCATAAACTCTATTGGCAATCATTTCTGGTTTTCTTGCATAGGGTTTAGCTGTGTTTAAATCAGGAAAGTATTTTTTGAAAGTGCCTACAAGTCCCTTGTCACTGTAGTTTAAGTTTTCTACTAATGCCGTAAAGTCTGCACTTTCATGCTGGCATTGGCTGATAAAACCAGCAACTCTAGCAGGTGTAACAATGGCAAATTGCGGCAATTGATTACATAAACCCTCGTACCATTCTTGTGAGTTTTTATTTTTCTTAATGCATTGTGCCAGCATCTCGGCAGTAAATTCAAAGGTAAAGTCCATAAATGTCTCCTATATGAATATTTACCTTTTTAAGATTGATAAATCTTATCCCACGTTCCGTCATTATTTTTCTTCCAACCTGATATTGCTTGTTTCCACGTTCCGTCTTGATGTTTAACCCATACTGCTTGTACTTGTCGCCAAGTATTTGTGCTATCTTTGATGTAAGAATATGTAGGAGATGGCTCAGGAGTCGGCGCAGGTGTTGGACTTTCTTCAGGAGCTGGAGTTGGCGCAGGAGTTGGACTTGGCGTAGGCGCAGGTGTCGGACTAGGCGTAGGCGCTGGCGTTGGGGCTGGTGTCGGCGGTACCGGGGTAGGAGCTGGCGTAGGCGCAGGTGTTGGACTAGGAGTCGGTGCTGGCGTTGGCGCAGGTGTTACTGTCATTGTTGTACTAGCTACAACTCCAGTTGAGTTGCTTAAAGTTAGTGTTACTGTGCCAGTGCCAATTGCTGTTGCAGTTGGAAATACATCACCGGACCATTCTAGTCCTCCGGGCTCTACATAATAAACTCCCCCACTAGTAGTATTTAAACTAATAATATTCGAAGGACTTGCTGATAATGTCCAATTTCGTTGATTACTAGGAACTCCATTTGCTGTATAGTAGTTGCTAATTGCCGTAATACTAACTAGAGAATTGCTGCCAACAGATATTGGATCTGAATACACATCTACAAACCAATTAACTGCGGTTGCAGGTGTTGGCATAGGCGTTGGCGCAGGTGTTGGACTCGGTGTCGGTGCTGGCGTTGGCGCAGGAGTCGGTGGTACCGGAGTCGGTGCTGGCGTAGGTGCAGGCGTTGGCGCTGGCGTAGGTGCAGGCGTTGGCGCTGGTGTCGGACTTGGTGTCGGACTTGGCGTTGGCGCAGGTGTTACTGTTAATGTTGTGCTAAACACCGTTCCAGTTGAATTACTTAAAGTTAGTGTTACAGTTCCCGCACTAATCGCAGTTGCTTGCGGAAATGCGTTGCTTGCCCAGTTACTTTCTCCACCGCCTGTCCAATACATACTTCCACTAGTTACACTTAAATTTACAATGTTTGAAGGACTTGCTGATAATGTCCAATTTCTTTGATTCGATGGGATGCCATTTTCAGTAAAATAATTACTACTGGCTGTAACTGTAATATTTGAAGTGCCTCCGACTGCTATTGGATCTGGATACACATCTACAAACCAATCAACTTCAGTTGCAGGTGTTGGCATAGGCGTTGGCGCAGGTGTTGGACTCGGAGTCGGAGCTGGAGTAGGACTTGGCGTTGGCGCTGGAGTAGGACTTGGAGTCGGGGCTGGAGTCGGACTTGGCGTAGGTGCTGGTGTCGGACTTGGCGTCGGTGCGGGTGTTGGGGCTGGAGTTACTGTCAATGTTGTACTAGCCACAACTCCAGTTGAATTACTTAATGTTAGTGTTACTGTGCCAGTACCTATTGCTGTTGCAGTTGGCTGTACATCACCGGCCCATTCTAGTCCTCCGGGCTCTACATAATAAACTCCCCCGCTAGCTACACTTAAATTTACAATATTTGCAGGACTTGCCGATAATGTCCAATTTCGTTGATTACTAGGAATTCCATTTGCTGTATAATAATTGCTGACTGCTGTAATACTAACTAGCGAACTACTACCAACAGATATTGGATCTGGATACACATCTACAAACCAATCAACTTCAATTGGCACAGGCGTCGGACTTGGCGTAGGCGCTGGCGTTGGCGCTGGCGTAGGTGCAGGTGTTGGACTTGGCGTAGGTGCAGGTGTTGGACTTGGCGTAGGTGCTGGCGTAGGTGCTGGTGTCGGACTCGGAGTCGGTGCTGGAGTTACTGTTAATGTTGTACTAGCCACAACACCTGTCGAATTACTTAATGTTAGTGTTACGGTTCCTGCACTGATGGCAGTTGCTTGCGGAAATGCGTTGCTTGCCCACTCACTTTCGCCGCCGCCTATCCAATACATACTTCCACTGGTTACGCTTAAATTTACAATATTTGCAGGACTTGCTGATAATGTCCAATTTCGTTGATTACTAGGAACTCCATCTGCGGTATAATAGTTGCTAATAGCTGTAACTGTAATATTTGAAGTAACTCCGACTGCTATTGGATCAGAGTCTGTACTTACAAACCAATCAACTTCAGTTGCCGGCGTTGGAAACGGAGTCGGTGCTGGTGTCGGTGCTGGCGTAGGCGCAGGTGTTGGACTAGGCGTAGGCGCTGGCGTTGGACTTGGCGTTGGCGCCGGAGTCGGAGCTGGAATTACATTATATCCTATATCTGTAAACTTTTTACTTACAGATATTCCTAAATCTCCTATACTATAACTACTACCTTCGCTAATATATGTGCTAGTTAACTCAATGTCGCCGCCTAAACCTGTTCCTGTAACTTTACCTATTACTTGATAAACAAATTCTCCTTGTATTCTATACCAATGAAACCAACTAGCTGTACTGCTTTTAAATGCAAAAGATGCAGTAGTAGATACTAATCCGTCATTGTCTATAACAATTTGATTTCTATTCCAATGAATTAGCCTGTCGTCTATTCTATATCTTGCCGGATTCGTTACATTACTCAATGTCGCTGGCATTTGCCCTTTCATTAAGTATATATGACCGCGGGAACTACTATCTCCTATAAGTTTTTCAATAACTTTAGATACTGCTGATTTTGCAAGTCCTGTGCTTTGTTCTACTATTGCCATTAAATTGCGTTATCCGGTTATGAAAAATTAAGAGTGAATTTTTTAATTGCTTGATTGGTAGTGCCATCAAAGTCAATTGTATTAAATCTAATAACACCGTCTCCTGCGGCATCAGAAACTGGAACTATCATGAATAAATCATTTTCTGTAATAGTTCTCAAAAAATTAAGTTCGTTAGTATTAGTAAATTCTAACAATTTATTAGTATTACTTAAATCTATCATAGATGCATCAAACAATACTGCCCATTCGGCAATTCCTGCTTGTTTTATGTAAGGGCCGTAAGTAGTTTCGTTAGGGCTGTTTTTTTCAATCTTATATGTTGTACTAACTGTGTTTACTACTAAATCTATGTTCTTGTATGCTTGAAGCAAATATGATCCGCTCCATTTGTAGGAACTATTATTGACACCAATAACATAATCTTCAACTGACGGCTGACTACCTTTATAAACGACCATAGTTGTAAGGTTTCTATAGGTATCGTTTACTAAATCCCTTGCTACATCAGAATAAAAAATCATTATCTATTTTTCCTTGTTATTGTATTTATGAGTTACAAATCCCACTTAATCAAACTGCTATGTCTACGCTTACTGTTAAAGGAATAATAAATGTTGAATTGCCTTGTGCAATCGTATCTGCCTCTGTAATATCTTCAGTTACAGTAGTTTCCGATACTGTAATGTTTGTATTTTCAACAGTTACTTTATTAATTGTTCCTCCGCGGATTTTGTCTCTATATGCTTTAACACTAGAGTAAAAATTAGTAATTGTGCTGATCTCGTCTCTTTTAACATAATCATTGTTAGACAGCGTCTGTGCAATTAAGTTAACTGGTTCAATGGTACTGGATTTAGCAATCCAATCTACATTTATTTGTTCAGATAACACATATCTAAACATAGAACACATTATAGAAGAATAGTACTTCATGTACTTACCGATAAAAACTTCTTCTCTGATAGCTGTAAGTATTCCGCTAAACAATGAATCAATATCATAATCCCACGGAACTGCTTTACTGTCCCAAATTGTAGAGTCCCAACCATATGTGTTAAAGTTTTCAGCAAACTGAATCGCGCCTTCTTTTCTAAAAACAACATTGAATCCACCTGATTCAGTTTTTTCGTAGATAGAATATTTTCTAGGGTTTGTACTGTCATTAATTCTGATATATTCACCTACAGAATAAGTTTGATTGTATAAACTAGAAAGGTCGTTGATAATTTTATCTATAGCTTTAGTAGAAGAATAATCTTCGCTTCTATAGTCAGCAACTGACCAAAAAGCAGTCATGTCTACTTCACTGCCGCCTACTAAGTATTCTGTATTTGTTAGTATAGAATTTTCCCAGTTTGCAATGTCAATAACATCTACATGAAGCATTAGCTCATTTAATCGTTTAACAAATGTTCGTCTTGCTTCGTATAAGTTGTCGAACCAAGTTTGTGTATAAGGACGAATCGAATTTCCTAAACGATTGTATCGATGTAGATTTGAAATGTCAGGAACATTCTTTTGTACATTAAACGATATCTTACCTGGCTTGCTTAGAGTGGGTGCTGATACTTCTGTAACCGTAGTTAGCTCATACCATTTTGCTGAATCAAAGTCCTCTGGCAAATTATTATATACTAAACAAGTATAAAAATTATTATTATGCTTGACAATATCGTGTCTAGTATAATTTGCTGTACTTGCATAATTTGTAAATGTATTAGTCTTTTTGTATAACAAGTATCCGCTAAGACTATCACGCAAACGAACATGCAACCATTCCGGAATAGTTTCTACAGTATTGCCTTCTGATATAAAGATCCACTGTTGGTGTTTTTCTTCACCTTTAGTCTTTTTCTTGATCTGCACAACTGTACTTGCATTATTCAAATACGGTTTGATGCCTTTGATTAATATTGTATTTGTCCCTACTGGACTCCACCATGCTAATCCAGCGGCACTTGGATTTAATAAAACTTTGCTTAACTGTTCAACTGTATAAACCCTAGCAAGTTTACTTTCTTGTGCAATAGTTTTTTTGTTCTTAACCCAGAAGTAATAAACAGTATATGTGTTACCATTGATATAATCTTCTTCTTCAACCCAATGGTAATTGTCAACTCCTAGAGAAGAGTCTATGTATGCTTGGCCTGTGGCTAGTTGACCAAATACTATTGCCTTACCTTCTACAAGTTTTTCCCACTTACTCGGATGAACTGTACTCTTAGTCCATTCATATATTTCAGGATTAGCTTTATTAGTTGTTGTGCCCCAAAATTGTGATTTAACTTGATCATCGGCTGTTGTATAATCGTTAAACTGTGTAGAACTAGTATCCCACCAACGACGACCTACATATTCTTCGTACCAGCCGAGACTCGTATAAACACTCTTGAACTGATCAGTTGTTCTATTATACTTTGCAGGATCAACACGACTAGTAACATCAATGTCATCCTTAAATACTTTAGGAACAACTAAGTTTTGAGGAGAGAATAATTCCAACTTTACTACAGTTTTATTAGTATCATAATCATAGACAATCAAATGTTCAATGTCGTCTACAGTTACTTTAGTTGATTCTTCTTTAACTATAGTAGTGGTTTCATCTTGTAGTTGATAAACTTTGTAGTTACCATAGTTAAATGATACTGGCAGTTCGTTACTTGCTTCACCGTCATCTATAATAGCAATAGGATAACGAGAGTCATAGCCGCTTGGTGTTTCTGAATTTACCGTAGTGTATTTTTGCTTCCAGTTATAACCTTTGGCTGCATTGGCCGCTGTAAATTCAGTTTGATTTTTAAATCTAACTGGCTTAAATGCAAATACTTTACCAGTATAAATTGTTTCTATTATTCTTGTATTGATATAGAAGAAATATTTTGTAACACCAGAAACTACGATTTCTTCAACTTGAACAACTTTCCATATACCATTGGCACTAGAAGTATTTGCGTCAGCATTAACTATACAAACATAATCTCCTACAGTAAAGTGATGATTTACTGTACCTGTAGATATTCTTGCTCGACTAACATCAGTAGGTCCTTTACAAACTTCAACAACAGACAAACTGTTATCCATAGTCTGCAATACTTGCCATGTACCTGGATTAAAACCGCCAGGAATAGCTTCTGTTAAATTAGGGTTTGGTTTATTGTAGTTGTTAACAAAAATGTTAGGCAAGTATGCTTCGTCTATTTCTGTAAATTTATTATTGTTGCTTGCCCAAGTACCAGAAATCATAGATTCGTTGGCAATATATAATCGTCCGTTATATCTAACCTTTTCGTTGATCTTATAAGGTATTGTTGTAGAGTAAGCAGGCACTGACCACAGATCAACAAACTCATCGTATATAGATGTTAAATCATCTAATGTATCTACAATTAAGTCAGTGTCTCCATCAATAACTGGACCACTCTTTTTAAGTTCACTACGAACTGTTGCTGTTTCGAAACTTATATTTTTGTTATAAGGCTTGTATACCCAGCGAGAAGAATCATTTGTTATATAAACTGTATTAATGTCAGTGCCGGCACTAGGGCTAAATTTAACAATTTGTGCATCATTGATAATATCGTTGGCCAGTAATTCAAACTCATAATATTCAGTGTTCTTTGTATTACCAAATTCTCCCAAACGGATCATGTATTCTTCGTAGGCAGTTGTCTTTGAATTATCTTGGTGTGTCAACGGATTTAA